>UMHM01085643.1_pt1 | contig 69022 bp, 62 predicted proteins | sample 1965501 | NCBI WGS metagenome assembly UMHM01 (sample SAMEA4836095, study PRJEB28245) | human gut metagenome | biome: gut microbiome; material: fecal sample | place: Denmark | collected 2008
GCACGGCTGCACCACCTGCTTCGACCACCACTATGTGTTCCCCGCCGGAGCAGGCGACCTGCTGGGCGCCCAGCTGGCGGCGGCCCAGGAGCTGGGCATCCGCATGTACCTGAGCCGGGGCAGCATGGATCTCAGCGTCAAGGACGGCGGCCTGCCGCCGGACAGCGTGGTGCAGACGGTGGACGAGATCATGGCCGACTCCGTCCGCTGCATCGAGAAGTACCACGATCCCTCCTACGGCTCCATGCACCGCGTGGCGCTTGCCCCCTGCTCCCCCTTCTCCGTGTCGGCGGAGCTGCTGCGGCAGAGCGCCATTCTGGCCCGGCAGTACCACGTCCGGCTCCACACCCACCTGTGCGAGACCACGGACGAGGAGAACTTCATGCTGGAGCGTGAGGGCGTCCGGCCCCTGGCCTACATGGAGCGGCTGGGCTGGATCGGCGACGACGTGTGGTTCGCCCACGGCATCCACTTCAATGACCAGGAGCTGCGCCTGCTGGCGGACACCGGCACCGGCGTGGCCCACTGCCCCATCAGCAACATGAAGCTCTCCAGCGGCATCGCCCGCATCCCGGAGATGCTGAAGCTGGGCGTACCGGTGGGCCTGGCGGTGGACGGCAGCGCCAGCAACGACGGCTCCAGCCTTATGGAGGAGCTGCGGGTGGCCTTCCTCCTGCACCGCCTCAACTCCAGCAAGGCCGCACCCAGCGGCTACGACATCCTGAAGATGGCCACCCGGGGCAGCGCCCGCCTGCTGGGCCGTGACGACATCGGCCAGCTGGCGGTGGGCAAGTGCGCCGACCTGTTCCTCATCGACAGCCGCCGCCTGGAGCTGGTGGGCTCCTGCTTCGACGCCAAGTCCGTACTGGGCACGGTGGGCGTCCGCGGCCCGGTGGACTATACGGTGGTGCAGGGCCGCGTCACCGTCCGCCAGGGCCACCTGGCCACGGTGGACGAGGACCGCGTGGCGGAGGACGCCAACCGCAAGTGCAGGGCATATCTGGAGATATAAGCGGCACGGTAAACATTCGTAGGAGCGGCCCTTGCGGCCGCCCGCATCACATCAACACATCAATCGTGCGGGCGACCGCAAGGGTCGCCCCTACTCACGCAAAAACCGCAGGGTTGACACACGGTCAACCCTGCGGTATGTTATGTATATGCTCATTCCAGCTCGCTGCGGTTGTTGGCCATGGTCTTGGCAAACAACTCCGCACTGCTGGGCGGCGTATAGGTGATGGCGTTGGCCCCCGCCCGAATGGTGGCGGTAATACTCTCGTCCGTCGGCCCGCCGGTGGCGATAATGGGCAGCTCCGGGTATTTCGTCCGCAGGGCCGCCACGATCTCCGGCGTTCTGGCCGCGCCGGACACATTCACGAAGTCCACGCCCGCCGCCAGATACGGCTCGATGTCCATTTTCTCCGAGATCACCGTATACACCACCGGGATCTCCACCGCCTCCTTGATAGCGCGGATGGTGTCCACACCGATCTTGCTGTTGCACACCACGCCGTAAGCGCCCTGATGCTCCACATAGGCCGCCATGCTGGCGCTGCGGACACCGTTGGTCAGTCCGCCGCCCACGCCGCAGAACACCGGCACCTCAGAGATGCCGATGATGGCCTGGGTGATGCTGGGCTGGGGCGTAAAGGGATACACGGCGATCACCGCGTCGGCGTTGATGTTCTTGATGATGGCCACATCCGTGGAGAACACCAGCGACTTGATGCGGCGGCCGAACACCCGGATGCCGCTGCACTCGCTGATGCACCGGGGCACCGACAGCGTGTGCTTGCGCAGGTTCCCCTCGTAGACGGGCACATATTTTCTTACCATGCTGCTGCTCCTTTCCTGAGTTCATCTTCCTGGAAAAAATTATAGCACGGTTCCCGTTTTCTGTAAATAGACACTCCGCTCCATATGTCTAAAATTCAACTTTTGTTCATACTTACGTTACGTTTTTGTTAAATCGAGGTGTATTTTATGTCTGTTTCTGTTGTTTTAGGGGATATTACTCTTTCCCGCGTGGACGCCATCGTCAACGCCGCCAACTGCTCGCTGCTGGGCGGCAGCGGCGTAGATGGCGCCATTCACCGCGCCGCCGGGCCGGAGCTTCTGGCGGAGTGCCGGACGCTGGGCGGCTGCGAGACGGGACAGGCCAAGCTCACCGCCGCCTATCGCCTGCCCTGCCGCTATGTGATTCACACCCCCGGCCCCATCTGGCGGGGCGGCGGCCATAACGAGGCGGCGCTGCTGAGCTCCTGCTACCGCGCCTGTCTGGCCCTGGCGTGGGCGCATGGCTGCCGCAGCGTGGACTTCCCCTCCATCTCCACCGGGGTCTACGGCTATCCCCTGCCCCAGGCGGCCCACATCGCCCTGCGGGAGCTGGTGGCCTTCGACCGCGCCCACGAAGGCATGACCCTGCGGATGGTGTGCCACACCCCGGAGACGCTCCACACCTACCAGGTGGACTGGAACATGTTCTATCAGGAGACGAAGCCCCACGAGTAAAATTGGCGAAAAATCTTACGATTTTTCTGCCAAATAAAATGCAGCCGACTGCGCGCGCCCGTTGGGCACACTTGCTGACCGAGAAGACTTTTTCCGACGTACGCCCAACGGAAGTCCCCTTGGGGGACACGCCGCCGGAAAAATGATTTTATTTTTTCGCGCCGTGCGCGGCGCGAATTCTGCGAAGCTTTATATAAAAAGCCGGTGCGCTGCACCGGCTTTTTTACTCAAATTTTCACCAACTCATACTTCCTTGTGCCCAGACCCAGCTTCTCGCCGTGCTCCAGGCAACTGCGCCAGTCGGTGTCGGGATGGATGCGCTGGAAGTGGTCATGGGCGTGCTGATGATCCTCCGGACAGTCGGCGGCGCTGCCCCGCAGGGGTGCCTGGGCGTTCACCGCGTCGATGCAGGCCATGTCCAGCGCCACGGGATCGAAGGAGGCGAACATGCCCACATTGGGCACGATGGCCATGTCGTTCTCGCTGTGGCAGTCGCAGTTGGGGGACACGTCGATCACCGGCGAGATGTGGAAGCAGGGACGGCCGTCCACCACCGCCTTGGTGTACTCGGCGATCTTGCGGTTCAGGTTGCTGGTGGATTCATCCCAGTTGATCTGCACCGCGTTCTTGGGACACACGGCGATGCAGCGGCCGCAGCCCACGCACTTGTCGTGGTCGATGGCCGCCTTCCGGTCGGTAATCATCGGCGCACCGTGAGCGCAGATCTTGCGGCACTGGCCGCAGCCCACGCACAGCTCCTGATTCACATGGGGCTTACCGGCGTTGTGCTGCTCCATCTTACCGGCGCGGCTGCCGCAGCCCATGCCGATGTTCTTCAGGCAGCCGCCGTAGCCCGCCGTCTCGTGGCCCTTGAAGTGGGTCAGGGAGATGAACACGTCCGCGTCCATAACGGCCCGGCCGATCTTGGCGTTCTTCACATATTCGCCGCCCACAACAGGCACCTCCACCTCGTCGTTGCCCTTGAGGCCGTCGGCAATGATGATCTGGCACCCGGTGGTCATGTAGTTAAAGCCGTTGACCATGGCGCTGTCCATGTGATCCAGGGCGTTCTTCCGTCCGCCCACATACAGGGTGTTGCAGTCGGTCAGGAAGGGCTTGCCGCCCCGCTCCTTCACAAAGTCCGCCACGGTCTTGGCCCAGTTGGGCCGCAGATAGGCCAGGTTGCCCGGCTCGCCGAAGTGCAGCTTGATGGCCACAAACTTTTCATCGAAATCGATCTCGCCCATCCCCGCCGTCTTCAGCAGCCGCGTCAGCTTTTGCTGCAAATTCTCATGATAATCGGCACGCAGATCGGCAAAATACACCTTAGAAGCCATAATTTTGTTGTCCTTTCTCCGTTTTTCAGAGGCTGTTCTGATCATGTCGATATAGTCTATCATATTTTGTCCCGATGTGCTATACTATATTTCCACAAATTTTCCGAAAAAAGGAGGCCATGCCCATGCGTATCCTGTCGCTGCCCATCACCCCGGCGCTGTCCGGCCAGACGGTCAGGCACCTGCTGCGGCAGGAGCTGGGCCTGTCCTCCTCCCTGCTGAAGTCCCTCAAATGGCGGGAGAACGCCATCCTGCTGAACGGCCGCCCCGTCACCGTCCGTGCCGTGGCCCATGAGGGTGACGTGCTGACAGTGGACGTGTCCGACCCGCCCGCGGAGACCCCCGTCGTCCCCGTGGACTATCCCCTGGACATCCTGTGCGAGGACGAGGATCTGCTGATCCTGAATAAGCCTGCCGGGCTCACCGTCCACTCGGCGGCGCTGACGGAGGAGACCGTCACCGTGGCGGGGGCGGTGGCCCACTATCTGGGCTGCGACACCTTCCATCCGGTGAACCGGCTGGATCGGGGCGTCACCGGTGTGATGGTCGTGGCCAAGAACGGCTATATGCACCAGCGGTGCATGTCCATCCTCCACACCGATGACTTCCGCCGGGAGTATCGCGGCATCTGCGACGGCGTGCCCCAGCCCACGCGGGGCACCATCGACCTGCCCATCAGCCGCCAGCCGGGGTCGCTGCTCAAGCGCAGCATCGATCCGGATGGCCTGCCCTCCCGCACGGAATATGAGGTTTTGTCCGTATCCCATGGCCGTACCCTGCTGCGGCTGCGGCCCATCACCGGCCGCACCCACCAGCTGCGGCTCCACATGGCGGCTATAGGCCATCCCCTCACCGGAGACTGGCTCTACGGCGCGGAGGACAAGGCCCTTATCACTCGTCCGGCCCTCCACAGCTACGAGCTGTGGCTGCGCCATCCCCTGACGAAGGATCTGCTGCACATCACCGCACCAATACCGGAGGATATGCAGCGATTGCTGTAGACACAGCGCGGTATCCCACGGCGGCATGTGGTCATGCCGCCCTACGAATGTTTCCCCATACCGTACCGTAGGGCGGGGTGACCACACCCCGCCGCACGGTAAACGCAACAGGTGCATTAACCCTCCGTAGGGGCCGGCGTCCTCGACGGCCCGCACGATAAACGGACAAGATTCGATAAACCACCCGTAGGGGCGACCCTTGCGGTCGCCCGCACGCAGCCATATTACCGCACATCGGGCGGCCGCAAGGGCCGCCCCTACAAACCGTTCACCGTATCCATTGCGTTCATCACCCACCCACGAAAAAAGACGGCTAACGCCGTCTTTTTTCTTATAGATCCACTTTTTCATACAGCTTTGCCGCTTTCCGGAAGGTCAGCAGCATGCCCAACCCGTATATCACGGCGCTGACGATCAGCGCCGGCAGCAGCCGCAGCTGGGTGGCGCCGTCCAGATCGTCCAGCCAAACCAGCCCCGGAAAATGGGGCAGCGCCTCGCACACGATCATCAGCAGCGTCACGGGGATCAGCGCCTTGACGAAGGCCACGCCCACCTTATAGCCGCTGCGGTAGAAGTCGGTCAGGAACACCGCGTTGAACACCGCGTACATCAGGAAGCCCGCCGCGAACAGCGCCAGATTGGGATCCATACCCACCAGATTGTCCTTCCCCGGCTGCAAACGCACCGCCAGCAGCGCGCAGGGCGCCAGCACCGCCAGCGACAGCAGCTCCACCAGCGTCACCAGCACGCAGCCCGCTTTCACCGTGTCCCGCTTGGGCACCGGCAATATGGCGGAATAGTAGATGTCCTTCTGCTCCCGGATGTTCAGGAACGTGAAAAAAAGCCCCAGCATCACATAGAAAAAGATGATGGTATAGGGATAGTTGGGGATCAGCACCATGATGCCGAACAGGCAGAACACCGGCGTCATGGGATGGCACACCAGCCGCAGCTGCTTATATAATAGCGCTGTCATCCAGCTCCCTCCTCTCCACGGAAACGATGATGTCCTCCAGTGTGGCGCCCCGGTCGGCGTAGGCCGCCATGAACTCCGCCACGGTGGAGCTGTGGAAAATTTCGCCATCCTTGATAAAGGTGATATGGCTGGCGCACTTCTCCAGATCCGATGTAATGTGGGTGGAGAACAGGATGCTCCGCTGGCCGTCCGCCACGATGGCCCGGAACAGCGCCACCAGCTCGTCACGGGACACCGGGTCCAGGCCGCTGGTGGGTTCGTCCAGGATCAGCAGCTTGGCGTTGTGGCTCAGCGCCAGCGCCAGCAGGTACTTCACCTTCATGCCGCTGGACAGCTGATCCACCCGCTTGCTCTCGTCAATGCGGAACAGCTCCAGATAGTGCCGGTACTTCGTCTCGTCCCAGTTGCGGTAAAACCGCCGGGTCACGTCGGTGATGGTCTTGACCTTCTTCTTGGGATAGAAGTCGATGCCGCCCAGCACCACGCCGATCTGCTCCTTGAATTCCCGCTCATGCTGCCGCACGTCCTGACCGAAGAAGCGGACGTCGCCGCCGTCGGGATGCACCAGCCCCAGGATGGATTTCAGCGTGGTGGATTTGCCCGCGCCGTTGCGGCCGATGAAGCCCACCACCGCGCCCTGGGGCACGTCGAAGGACACATCCTTCAGCGTAAAGGCGGGGTAGGTCTTGGAAAGGCCCCTTACTTCCAATGCGTTCATTCCTCGACCTCCCCGTCCTCCGGTATGCCGTCAAAGACCTGCTTCAGCATGGGGTGCAGCTTCTCCGGCGTCTGCAGGGCGATGCCCCGCTTCTTGTCCGCCAGCAGCACCAGCATATCCCCCGGCTCGATGCCGAACATCTCGCGGGCCTCCTTGGGGATCACAATCTGGCCCTTGGGCCCCACCCGCACCGAGCTCATATAGTGCCGGTCGTCCCGTCTTGTGCTTTTCATGGTATCACTCCGTTTCAAAAGTATAACTTTTCTTACTTCTCGAACATTGTAGCACAATGACAAAGCGCTGTCAAGGGACGGGATGGCAAAAAGCCGTGTTCCCCGTTATCTGCCCTATATCTGCGCGAAAAAATGCACCCGTATCGGGTGCATTTTTTCGTATGGTTATTGGTACATTAAGGCCCTTTATCGGTACATAAAAGGCGGTTATTGGTACGCTTTGCGCCCCGCCCTTCGCCTGCGCCGTTTTTGCGCTTCTTTTTCTCAGTTTTCCCGCAGGGAACCGTCGATGTTGACGGTGATCACCTGCCAGGGGATAAATTTTCCGCTGTTCTGCAGCGCCGTCTTGGCGGCGAACTCCAGCCCGCCGCAGCAGGGCACCTCCATCCGCACGATGGTCAGGGAGCGGATGTCGTTGCGGGAGATGATCTCCGTCAGCTTCTCCGTATAGTCCACGCCATCCAGCTTGGGGCAGCCGATGAGGCAGACCTTCCCTGCCAGCAGGCGGCTGTGGAAGCCGCCGTAGGTGAAGGCGGAGCAGTCCGCCGCCACCAGCAGGGCCGCGCCGTCAAAGTACGGGGCCTGAGTGGGGGCCAGCTTGATCTGCACCGGCCAGTTGGTGAGCTGGCCCTCCGGCTCTCCGGAGGCGGGCGCCGGAGCCGCTTTATGCTGCATCTGCCGCATGGCGGCGCCGGGGCAGCCGGTGTGGGCGGGGCGCTCCTTGGCGGCCTTGGCCGCCAGGACGGCAGCCTCGTCATAGGCGGGGGCTTCCCGCTCCTCAAAGGTGATGGCGTTGGTATGGCAGGTGGGCAGGCAGTCGCCCAGACCGTCGCAGTAATGCTCGTGCATCAGCTTCGCCTTGCCGTTCACCAGGCCGATGGCCCCCTCGTGGCAGGCGTTGACGCAGGCCCCGCAGCCGTCGCACTTTTCCTCGTCGATATGGATGATCTTGCGGATCATGGACATGACCTCCTCGTTGGATTCTGACGGTAGTATACCCTGCCTCGGCAATTTCGTCTGTTGCATTTGTCACAGTTCTTCGCGGTTGTTCTGCCATTTTCTTCCATTGCAGAACAAATCTGGTCATCTTGTCGTTGATTTACGGACAGGCACGAAAAAGCTTGCGGAAAACGGCAGATGTATGTCACTTTTTTCCAAGAAGAACCCGGTCGAAATCGGTGGTTTTTTGTTGCAATGTACAGCACTCTGTGTTAAAATTAACAATTGGTTAAAACCTCCCTGGTTCACGCTATAAAGAAGTCAAGCCACCGCCGGATACATCCCTGTCGCCGTACAGACGCATGCATTTGGCGGTTATTTGTAAGGATTGGAGTGGAGAGAAAAAGCAATGATCATGTGTGTGTTTCTGTTTGTCCTGTGGGTGCTGCTGAACGGGCGCGTCACCGTGGAGATCTGCCTGTTCGGCGTGGTGATCGCCGGTGCGGTATACGCCTTCTGCGTGTACGCCCTGGGGTATCATCCCAGCCACGAAAAGCGGCTCTTGAAGCGGCTGGGCGGCTATGTGGTGTACGTCGCCGTACTGATCTGGGAGATCATCAAGGCCAACCTGGCGGTGATCAAGATCATCCTGGTGCCGCCCCACAAGTATCATCCCGCCATCGTGCGGCTGAAGATCCCCTTTGAGAAGAACATTTCCCGGGTACTGCTGAGCAATTCCATCACCCTGACGCCGGGTACCGTTACCATCGAGCAGAGCGGCGACGATTTTCTGGTGCTGTGTCTGGACAAGTCCAACGCCGACAGCATCCCCGACTGGAGCCTGACGAAGATGCTGCGGAAAATGGAGGGCGAAGAATGGAACTGATCCAACAATGCTATAGCTATCTGTTCTGGGGCGTGCTGGCGGCGCTGGCCCTGTGCCTCATCGCGGTGCTGGTGTATATCCTGAAGGCCCGGCTGACGGTGGACCGCATCATCGGCATCAACCTGATCGGCACGCTGGTGGTCATCGTTATCTGCGCACTGACCTATATCCTGGGCGAGGATTATCTGGCGGACATCGCCGTGATCTATGTGGTCATGTCCTTCATCGCCGTGATGATGCTGTGCCGCATTTACATCAACCTATACGACCGCAGGCGAAAGGAGAAGGAACATCATGATCGGTGAATGGCTCCGTTTCGGCCTGTGCGCCGCGTTTATGCTGGCGGGACTGTTCATCATGGTGGTGTCCATCATCGGATTGTTCCGCTTTGACTTCGCCCTGCAGCGCATCCACACCGCCGCGCTGGGCGACACCCTGAGCCTGCTGCTGTTCACCGTCGGCATCCTGATCGCCGTGGGCTTCCACGCCGTGATGTGGAAGCTGATCCTGGTGCTGGTGCTGCAGTGGCTGACCTCACCCCTGAGCAGCCATATGCTCAGTATGTTTGAATACCGCGCCGACGAGAATCTGGGAGAGCACCTGGATCTGAGCGACGCGGAGTATCACACCGAGGAATCGGAAGAAAAAGAGGAGGTGGCCGCCAAATGATGACGTTCTTCCGTCTTGTACTGCTGGTGGGGCTGATCGTGTGCGCCGCCGCCACCGCCCTGACCAAAAAGCCCATGCAGGCCGTGATCATCTACATGGCCTATTCCGTCATCATGTCGGTGATCTGGATCATGCTGGAGTCCCCCGACCTGGCCATCACCGAGGCGGCGGTGGGCGCGGGCATCACCAGCCTACTGCTGTTTTTGACGCTGCGCCGCCTGAACCTGATCGACCGGGATGAGGAGCACCGCAAGCATGAGGAGGAGACCATCCGCCAGCACGCCGCCCTTCACGAGGAGCGGGGAGAGGAGGAGATCCATGAGTGAGAAAAACTTCCTCCGCCGCTGGCTGGACGGCCAGGTGGACTGGTCGGCCATGCTGGAGCAGGAAAAGGCCCCCAAGAAGGAGCCCGGCGTCCCCTATGAGCCCCACTATGACCCGGCGGCCGCCCGGGAGTCCCTGGAGCGGGGCCAGATCGCCTATACGGTGCTGGCCATCGTGGCGTGCATCGTGTTTGCCGCCTTCATGCTGCTGACGGTGGCCAATCTGCCCGCCTATGGCAGCGACGACGCCCCCACCGTCAACGAGGTGGCGGAGCGGTATGTGGAAAAGGGCACCGAGGAGACCGGCGCGGTGAACACCGTGGCGGGCATGATCCTGGACTACCGTGCCTTCGATACCCTGGGCGAGTCCTTCGTGCTGTTTACGGCCATGTGCGCCGTCACCATGCTGATGAACGCCTCCGGCAAGCGCCGCGTCCGCAAGCTGGACTATGAGGTGCTGGACTACTATCAGGACCCCATCATCCGCACGGTGTGCAAATTCGTCATTCCCATCATTCTGGTGTTCGGCGTGTACATCCTGCTGAACGGCCACCTGTCCCCCGGCGGCGGCTTCTCCGGCGGCGCCATCATGGCCTCGGCCCTGATCATCTACGGTCTGGTCTGGGGCGGTGAGCGTGCCTCCAGGGCCATCCCCGCCAAGGTGCTGAAGATCATCGTGCTGTGCGCCCTGGGCTTTTACGCCTGCTCCAAGACGTACTCCTTCTTCACCGGCGCCAACCACCTGCACTCCATCATCTCTCCCGGTGTGCCGGGCCGCATCCTGTCCGCCGGTCTGATTTTGCCGCTGAACGTGGCGGTGGGCTTCGTGGTGTGCTGCACCATGTATAGCTTTTACATGTATTTCCAAAGGGGGGAGCTGTAATGAACAACATGTTTACCCACCTGTCGGAAAATTACGAGGCATGCGTGGCGGTGATTTTGTTCGCCATCGGCATGTGCATGCTGCTGTTTGACAAGAACCTGCTGAAAAAGGTCATCGGCCTGGACATCATGGACAGCGGCACCTTCCTGCTGCTGGCCGACCGGGGCTATATCACCGGCCGCACCGTCCCCATCGTCAGTGACGGCGTCACCGATATGGCCAACTACATCAACCCCATCCCCGCCGGACTGGTGCTGACGGGCATCGTGGTGTCGGTCAGCGTGTCGGCGCTGATGCTGAGCCTGACCATCCGCATCTATAAGAAGTACCACACGCTGGATATGGACGCCCTGTATGTGATGATGTCCGACCGGCGGAAGGGAGGCCGCGTATGAGCATCATACAAAACTTCCCCTTCTTTACCATCATCCTGTGCCTGCTGTGCGCCGTCACCACCTTTGTGGCGGGCGACAGGTGGGGCCGCAGGCTGACCATCGGATTGCTGTGCGTGTCCATCGTGCTGCAGAGCTGCGTGCTGTGGTTCTGCGCCAGCAACAACACCAGCTATTCCTACATGATGGGTCACTTCCCCGCACCCTGGGGCAACGAGATCGCCGCGGGCGTGATCGAGCCGCTGATGGCGCTGCTGTTCTCGGTGGTGATGCTGCTGAGCGTGCTGGGCGGCATGGATCACATTCTCAAGGACATCGCCGACAAGCGCCGCCATCTCTATTGGAGCATGGTGGATCTGACGCTGGTGTCCCTGCTGGCCCTGTCCTACACCAACGATATCTTCACCGGCTATGTGTTCATCGAGATCTGCACCATCGCCTCCTGCGCGCTGCTGTCGGCCCGGGACAATGGCCGCTCCCTCATCGCGTCGGCCCGGTACATGGTGTTCGCGTTGGTGGGCTCCGGATTGTTCCTGATCGGCGTGATCTACACCTACTCCATCACCGGTCATCTGCTGTTCCCCCAGCTCCACGAGACCATCGCCGCGCTGTGGGCTGACGGCACCTACCGGTTCTCCATGACGGTGGCCATCGGGTTGATGACGGCGGGTCTTGCCATCAAGTCCGGTCTGTTCCCTTTCCACTTCTGGATGCCGGATACCTATGGACGGGCCACCCCCGCCTCCTCCGGTATCCTGTCCGGCGTGGTGTCCAAGGCGTATATCCTGCTGCTGATCAAGATCATCTACCGGGCCGTGGGCATCGAGGTCTTTGCCGCCAGCGGCATCCAGTCGGTGCTGCTGCTCTTCGGCATCGCCGGTATGATCGTGGGCTCCGTGTCCGCCATCCGCGCCAAGCGGCTGACCACCATGGTGGCCTATTCCTCCGCCGCCCAGATCGGCTACATCTACATGGGTCTGGGCATGGGGACGCAGGCGGCGCTGCTGGCGGCGTTCCTGCACATCTTCTCCCATGCGCTGACCAAGCCCATGCTGTTCCTGTCGGTGTCCGGCCTGCGGGACGTCTCCGGCGGCCACAAGGACTTCCAGAGTCTGCAGGGCGCGGGCCACCGCAACGTGACGGCGGGCGTGCTGTTTACCGCGGGCGCTCTCAGCATGGTGGGCGTGCCGCTGTTCATCGGCTTTATCCCCAAGCTGCAGTTCGCCCAGGCGGCCTTCTCCCTGACGTGGCAGAAGTGGCCCGTGCTGCTGGCGCTGGCCATCTCCACGCTGCTGAACGTGCTGTACTTCCTGTACACGGCCATGGTGCTGTGGCTGCCCCAGAGGGACGGCTGCGCCTATACCGTGCAGAAGCAGGCGTGGTACAAGGCCATCCCCGCCGTGGTGCTGCTGGCCATCGGCCTTGTCATCGGTATCCATTCCGCGCCGCTGACGGCGCTGCTGCAGCAGGGCTTCGCCCTGTTCTGCCAGTATTAAGGAAAGGAGTGGAATGTATCATATGCTGTATCTGATCCTTCTGCTGCCCTTCCTGCTGGGGATCGTCTGCGCCTTCTGCAAGGAGGAGAACGCACGGCGGCTGACCCCGGTGCTGGCGGCGGCCCAGGCCGTGCTGACGGCGCTGGTGATCTACGCCGCCGTGTCCGGCCGCGACTGGGCCACCCAGGTGGTGTATCTCAGCGAGTCGCTGACCTTCTCGCTGAAGATGGACGGCGTGGCGGCGGTGTTCGCCGTGGTGACGGCGGTGTGCTGGCTGCTGACCATCCCCTACGCCGCCGCGTACATGCCCCACAGCGGCGGCGAGCCCCGGTTCTATGTGTTCCTGTTCACCACCGAGGCGGTGCTGCTGGGCACCGCGCTGGCGGCGGACATGGTGACGCTGTACCTGTTCTATGAGCTGACCACGCTGTGCAGCGCGCCGCTGGTGCTGCACGAGCTGAAGAAAAAGGCCATCATCGGTGCGTACAAGTACCTGTTCTACTCGGTGGGCGGCGCGTTCGTGGCGCTGTTCGGCGTGGTGGTGCTGTACTTCCACTGTGAGAGCCTGTCCTTTACGGCGGGCGGCACCATGACCGAGGCCACGCCGTTGACGCTCTCGGCGGTGTTCTGCATGATCCTGGGCTTCGGCGCCAAGGCGGGATTGTTCCCCCTGCACAACTGGCTGCCCAGCGCCCACCCGGCGGCTCCTGCTCCGGCTTCGGCGCTCCTCAGCGGCCTGATCGCCAAGGCGGGCGTCATCGCCGTGCTGCGCACCATCTTCTTCACCGCCGGGGCCGGTCTCCTGCGAGGGACCTGGGTGCAGACGGTGTGCCTGATTCTGGTGCTGATCTCCATCTTCATGGGCTCCTTCATGGGATGCCTGGAAAAGGAGCTGAAAAAGCGGCTGGCCTATTCCAGTATCTCCCAGATCTCCTATGTGCTGCTGGGCCTGTTCATCCTGTCCCCCGACGGGTTTACCGGCTCCATGCTGCAGCTCTTCTTCCACGCGGCGGCCAAGATCGCCATCTTCCAGTGCGCCGGTTCCATCATCCTGCTGGCCCACAAGACCCGCGTGGACGAACTGCGGGGCCTTGGCCGCCGGATGCCGGTGACCTTCATCTGCTTCGCGCTGGTATCCCTGTCGCTGGTGGGTATCCCCCCCTTCGGCGGCTTCCACAGCAAGTGGTATCTGGCCACGGCGGCGCTGGACGCGCTGCCCGGCGCGCTGGGCTATCTGGTGCCGGTGACGCTGATTTTGTCGGCGCTGTTCACCGCCGGATACCTGTTCCCGCCGGTGATCTCCGCCTTCTTCCCCGGCCATGATACGGAGGGACTGGACCTGTCCCCCATCCGCGAGCCTGCGGGCATCGTGGTGCCGCTGGTGATCTTCGCGGCCATCTGCGGACTGATGGGTCTGTTCCCCAACGGCGTGCTCTCGGTGATGCAGTCCATCGCCGGGGCCATCGCGTAAGGGAGGTGCTGACATGAACGGAATTCTGCTTTGTCTGCCGGTGTTCCTGCCCATCGCGGCAGGTCTGGCGGCCTACTTCATCCCCTTCCGCACCGACCGGGCGCGCTGCACCCTGTACGCCGTTATCATCGGGGCTACCACCATTCTGGCGTGGCTGGCCATCCTGCAATGTGACGGCTCCGGCTTCACCTTCCTGCGGTTCACCGATTCCCTGCACTTCACCCTCCGCACGGACGGCGCGGCCAAGCTGTTCGCGGGACTATCCGCCTCGCTGTGGCCCTTTACCATGGTATACGCCTGGGACTATATGAAGCACGAGGGCCACAAGCCCATGTTCTGGGCCTTTTTCACGGCATCCTTCGGCGTGACGCTGGGCATCGCCTTCGCCGCCAACATGATGACCATGTACCTGTTCTATGAGCTGCTGACCCTGGCCACCATCCCGCTGGTGATGCACGCTATGACCAAGCAGGCCATCCACGCGGGCGTGAAATACGCCGCCTACTCCATTGCGGGCGCGGCACTGGCCTTTATCGGCATGGTGTTTCTGATCGTCAACGACGCCCAGGAGTTCGTCCCCGGCGGCCATCTGGCGGGCTATACCGGCAATATGGATCTGCTGCTGAGCGTGTTCGTGCTGGCCTTCGTGGGCTGCGGCGTCAAGGCTGCCATCTGGCCCATGCACAGCTGGCTCATCAGCGCCGCCGTGGCCCCCACGCCGGTAACGGCGCTGCTGCACGCGGTGGCGGTGGTCAAGGCGGGTGCCTTCGCCTGCATCCGTCTGGTGTACTTCGCCTTCGGCACCGAGATCCTCTCCGGCACCTGGGGACAGTACACCGTCATGGCGCTGGCCATGATCACGCTGGTGTTCGGCTCCGCCATGGCGCTGAAGCAGCGGCATTTCAAGCGGCGGCTGGCCTACTCCACCGTGTCCAACCTCAGCTACATCCTGTTTGCCGCAGCCGTCATGACCCCGGCGGGCGAACTGGCCGCGTTCCTGCACCTAATCGTCCACTCGGTGGTGAAGATCATGGCCTTCTTCTGCGCGGGCAGCGTGCTGCATTACGCCCACCGGGAGTATGTCAGCGAGCTGGAGGGTCTGGGCAAGCGGATGCCCCTGACCTTTGCCTGCTTCACCGCAGCGGCCTGCGCCCTGACGGGCATCCCGCCCTTCAACGGCTTCGTCAGCAAGTGGTACATCGGCCTTGCCGCCGTGGGCGAGGGCAGCGTGGCCTCGTATCTGGGCTTTGTCGCCATCCTCATCTCCGCGCTGCTGACGGCTATCTACATGTTCCAGGTGGTGGTCAAGGCCTGGTTCCCCGCCCAGGGGACGGAGCTTCCCACTCCCGAAAGCGCCCATGAGGCGGGCCCCTTCATGATCGTGCCTATGCTGATCCTGGCGGCGCTGTGCCTGCTGATGGGCCTGTTCCCCGAGGTCCTGCTTGATGTGATCGGAAAGGCGGTGATGCTGTGATGACAACGATCATGCTGCTGGCTGTTGTGCTGCTGCCGGTGCTGTCGGCGCTGGTCATCGCGGTGCTGCCGGATCGCCATGACGACGGAAAGCGGCTGGGCGCGCTGTCCATCGTGTTCACCCTGCTGACGCTGCTGGCCATGGTGTATGTGGCCGCCGCTGACGGCTCCACCGTCACCGTGCCGGTGATGCGTCTGAGCTTCTGGGCCGGAGGGTTCCAGAAGCTGTACGGCATCGTGGTATGCTTCATGTGGTTCGTCTCGGCTTTGCTGAGCCCCCAGTATTTCCACGGTCACCACCACCTGAAGCGGTACTATTTCTTCTTCCTGATCTGCCTGGGCTTCACGGCGGGCGTGTTCCTGTCCGCCGACCTGTATACCACCTTCCTGTTCTTCGAGCTGATGTCCCTCAGCTCCTATGTGTGGGTGGTGCAGGAGGAGACCCCCGATGCCATGGACGCCGGTAAGACCTACCTGACCATCGCGGTGCTGGGCGGTCTGGTGACGCTGATGGGCCTGTTCCTGCTGTATAACGCCACCGGCACGCTGGTGATCGCGGAGCTGCACGACGCCGTGGCCGCCATGGAGCGCGGCCGGTTGTGGGCCGCCGCGCTGTGCATCCTGTTCGGCTTTGCCGCCAAGGCGGGCCTGTTCTCGGTGCATATCTGGCTGCCCAAGGCTCACCCGGTGGCCCCTGCCCCTGCCTCCGCCCTGCTGAGCGGCGTGCTGACCAAGGCCGGTATCTTCGGCGTACTGCTGCTGACCGGCCAGGTGCTGACGGGCGACCACGACTGGGGTATGCTGCTGCTTGTGCTGGGCGCTATCACCATGGTGCTGGGCGCGGTGCTGGCGGTGTTCTCCACCAACCTGAAGTACATCCTGGCCTGCTCCTCTCTGTCCCAGATCGGCTTTATCACCGTGGGCGCGTCCATGCTGTGCCTGTTGGGTGAGCATAACGCGCTGGCCGCCAACGGCACGGTGCTGTACATGATGAACCACTCGCTGGTGAAGCTGTCGCTGTTCCTCTTCGCCGGTGTGGTGTACTACAACACCCACGCCCTGGATCTCAACGACATCAAGGGCTTTGGCCGTAAAAAGCCGCTGCTGCATGTGCTGTTCCTGTGCGGTGCCTGCTCACTGGCGGGTATTCCGGGCTTCCTGGGCTATCTCAGCAAGACGCTGGTGCATGAGGCGCTGGTGGAATACGCCCACATGAGCGGCATGACACTCATCACCGTGGTGGAGTGGCTGTTCCTGTTCTCCGGCGGTCTGACGGCGGCGTATCTCACCAAGATCTATGTGGCCATCTTCTGGCAGAAGGGCAAGGAATCCGGCAGGCAGTGGGGTAAGCCGTTGTCGGTGATTGCCCTGTGCCTTGCCGCCGTGGCACTGCCGGTGCTGGGCCTGACGCCCCACGCCATTGCCGAGAAAATCAGCGGCGCCACGCTGGACTTCACCGGCGGACACGCCTTCGACCATGCCATCCACTACTTCGCGTGGACGAATCTCAAGGGCGTGGTGATCTCGCTGGCCATCGGCATGGTGGTGTACTTCCTGTTCATCCGCAAGGTACTGATGACCAGGGAGGGCTTCTATCTCAGCCGCTGGCCCAAGTGGCTCAGCCTGGAGGACAGCGTCTACAAGCCCTTCTTCCGGGCACTGTTCGCGGTGGTAGGCGTGGTGTGCCGCATCGCCTGCGACGCCTTCGACGTGGTGGTGCTGGCGGTGCAGCGGGTGCTGCTGCGGCCCAGCCGCGAGAAGGAGACCCAGTCCTACTCCCCGCTGGTACAGGCCATCGCCCGCCAGAGCGGCGATCAGGCCGCCCAGGAGGCCGCCGACCGGCTGGAGACCAAGCAGGATCTGATGGACCGCATGACCCACAGCCTGTCCTTCGGTCTGCTGATGACGTGTCTGGGATTGTGCGTGGTGCTGACAGTGGTCATCTGCCATGTATTTTAAGCTGGCGCAAAATCTTCGATTTTGCTGCCAAATGGGATTGCGGTCGGCTGCGCGCACCCGTTGGGTGCACTGGCGACCGAGAAGTATTTTTCTGACGCGCATGTCGTCAGAAAAATGATCCCATTCTTTCGCGGCGGCCGCGCCGCGAACTCTGCGAGGCTTAATAAGCATAAAAAATGTCCTCCCCAAAAGGGAGGACATTTTTTATGCTTATTGCCTTATGCGAACAGGTAGCCGTACTTGTCGCGGAGGGTAACGATCAGGATCTCCAGATCGGCGGGCAGGCCGTTGTTGGCGTCGCACAGATCGTAGTCCTTGGGCTCACCGAAGGTGCGGACGCGCACCTTGTCGCCGCCCAGGAACAGAACGCCTGCGTTGTGGGAATCCACCATGTCCTCAGCGGTCTGGAACAGGGTGAACTTGTCGTGGCAGGGCTCGGAGGCGTAGGGGCAGAACTGGGTGCAGTTGCCGCACTCGTTGCACATCTTGTCCACATGGACGATCTGGTGCTTGCCGTCGGCCATGGCGATGGCCACGTTGGCGCGGTTGGGGCAGGAATCCACGCAGTTCTCGCACAGCGTCTTGCACTGCAGGCAGCGCTGGCCCTCCTGGCAGGGATACTCGGCCATCTTCAGCACGCCCTTCTTGGCGGCGGCGTCAGCGATGGTGACGTAGGCCTGGGCGGGGATCTCGTAGGTATGGGGCGCGCCGATGACCTCGGCGGCGAAGGCGGCGGCATCGGCGATGCCCTCCACCACGGTGGCGGGGCCGCGGGTGGCGTCACCGGCGGCGTACACGCCCTCGATATTGGTCTTGAAGGCGGGACGGCCCTTCTTATCCAGCTGGATGCCGTTGGCGGCCATGAGGGCGTCGTCCACCTGCTCACCCACGGCGGAGATCACCAGGTCGCAGGGGATGTCGAAGAACTCGCCGCTGCCCACGGGGCTGCGGCGGCCGGAGGCGTCCGCCTCGCCCAGCACCATCTTCTCGCACGTCAGCACGCCGTCGGCCTGCTTCACGGGAGCGGCCAGCTCAGCGAAGGTCACGCCGTCGGCCAGGGCCAGCGCCAGCTCATGCTCGTCGGCGGGCATGTACTTGCGGGTACGGCGATAGACCAGGGTCACGTTCTTGGCGCCGCTGCGCTTGGCAAGACGGGCCGCGTCCATGGCGGTATTGCCGCCGCCGATGACGGCGATGTTGCCGGCCACGGAGATGTTGCCGGCCTTGACGCCCTTCATCCACTGGATGGCACCGGCCACGTCACCGGCGATATCCAGCTTGCCGGGCTTCCAGGCACCCACGGCGAACAGGATGTGGGTATAGCCCTGCTGCTTCAGCTCGGCCACGGAGGGCGCGGGCGCGCCGCACTTGACCTCGACGCCGTACTTCTCCATCATGGCGATGTCCTTGGCGATGGACTCGTTGGCGATGCGGAAGCTGGGGATGACGTGACGGGGCACGCCGCCCAGCTCCTTCTCACGCTCGAAGATGGTGACGGCGATACCGGCGCGGGCCAGGAAGTTGGCGGCGGCGATACCGGTGGGGCCGCCGCCGATGATGGCGGCCTTCTTGCCGGAGATCTTCTCGGTGGGACGGATGGTGGCCATGACGGCGCTGTAACCGTTCCTGGCGGCCACCAGCTTGGCGTCACGGATGTGGACGGACTCCTCATAGAAGTTGCGGGAGCACTTGGTCTGGCAGCGGTGGGCGCAGATGGTGCCGGTCAGGAAGGGCAGGGGGTTCTTCTCGGTGATCAGCTTCAGGGCCGGGCCGTACAGGCCCTTGTTCACCAGCTCCAGATACTCGGGGATGTCCTGGGCGATGGGGCAGCCGCCCTTGCAGGGCGCGCTGAAGCAGTCGATCCAGGGCACGCTCTTCTCGCTCTTGCGGCTGGGCAGGGGCTTGATGGGCTTGACGTGGTGAACGTCGGTGTGGCTGGCGGTGGACATCTCGCAGATGGCCTGGGTATCGGTGCCGCAGAAGGGCTTGTAGGTCATGTGCTCCACCTTCTCCACCATCTGGAGCAGGCGGTTGTAGCCGCCGGGCTTCAGGATCGTGGTGGCCACGGTGATGGGCCAGATACCTGCGGCAAACAGCTTGTCGCAGTTAAAGTACTCGGCGCCGCCGGCGAAGGAGATGCGCATCTTGCCCTGGAACTGGCGGGAAATGCGATGACACATCTCGATGGTCAGGGGAAACAGGGAACGGCCGGACATGTACATCTCCTCGTTGGGCAGCTCACCGCGGGTGGTGTCCACCGGGAAGGTGTTGGAGAGCTTCAGGCCGAACTCCAGGCCGCAGCTGTCGGCCAGCGCCTGCAGGCGCTCGAACATGGGCACGGCGTCGGCCCACTGGAGATCCTCGTTGAAGTGGTGCTCGTCAAACACGATGTAGTCGTAGCCCATGCTGTCCAGGGTGCGGCGGGCGGTCTCATAGCCCAGAATGGTGGGGTTGCACTTGACGAAGGTATGCAGGTGCTTCTCGGTGATCAGATAGCTGGCGATGCGCTCGATCTCGTCGGGGGGGCAGCCGTGGAGGGTGGAGACGGTGACGCTGCGGCTGACGCGGGGGGCGATGGCGTCAATGTAGGCGCTCTCCTGGGGGAACAGCTCCTTCAGGACGGCCTTGCACTCGCCGAAGATGGCGGTCTTGGTGGCGTCCTTCATACCCTCGATATAGGTGTTGACCTTGTCGCCCTTGATGCCCTCCAGGTCATAGCCCACGGACATGTTGAATACGAAGCCGTTGGGATCGCCCAGGCCGTATACCTTGCTGAGCACCTTCAGGGCGCACCAGGCCTTGATATACTCGTCCATGGCCTGGGGGATGGTCAGCTCAGTGGACCACTCCTGGTTGTAGCCCTCGTCATTGGCCAGGATGCAGGGACGGGGCACACAGGCGGCCAGGTCGGCACCGTCCATCTTCTGGACGGTCTTGACCTCGAAGAAGCGGGCGCCGGCCATATAGGCGGCGATGATGTTCTGGGCCAGCTGGCTGTTGGGACCGGCGGCGGGGCCGAAGGGAGTCTCGATCCGCTCGCCGAAGATGGGCAGGGATTTGCCGGTGGCGTGATAGGCCTTGCGCACGCCGAAGATCTCGCCGCAGTTGGCGTATTCGGTGACCACCCAGTTCATCAGGGATTTGAAGGGGATGGGATACATTTTTTCAGACATGGGATGTCCTCCTTGTCGTTATTCGGAATAGTATTCGTCCTCCGCCCAACAGGCGGGGTTTTCGTCGATGTATTGCCAGATACGGAGATAGTTTGCCTCGGTGCGGATGACGTGGTCGTAATAGTTGCGCTGCCAGAGAGGAAAACCAGCCTTTTTATTTGTAAAGCGTTTCCATGTAGAAATAAAGGCCGGCAAGCGTGCGTTTGCAGGGGCCGGCGTCCTCGACGGCCCGCCGCACGCATTTATGGAAATAATAAAATGGACATGATTCGGCATGATGACATATTTTTCGATGGCAACATCCTTGTAAAATGTGCTCATCTCCAAAAGCGTTTTCTCGGCAGCTATTCCATATTCTGATAGCCGGGTATACGGGGCGTCGAGGACGCCGCCCCCTACAACATGACCGAGAATGCAGCGCTTTCCTTCGGTACATACCGTCACAAAATACGCGCCGTTTGCGCCGTAATCATATTCCGGCAGTCGCATGGGTCTCCGTGTTGGCAGGTGATCCATTACCGGATCAATACTCTCTGTGATTCAGATCGCCCCAGAGCTTCTTGGCGGCCTCGAGGATGTGGGCATTCTCGGCCTCCTCGTCGATGCCCACCAGCACGCGGTCCTTCATCAGCAGCTTACCGGCGGCGATGGTGGTCTGGCACTGGCGGCCGGTCATACCGAAGAGCATGTGGCCGTCGATATTCTCGTCGGAGAAGGGGGTGAAGGGCTTGTAGTCCATGACGATGATGTCCGCCGCAGCGCCGGCCTTCAGCACGCCCAGCTGCTGGGGGAAATACTTGGCGCCGATCTTGGCGTTGTTCTTGAACAGCATGTCCGTGACCTCACACCAGCCCACGTTGGGCAGGCAGTTCTGGCTGCGCTGGGAGCACAGGGCCACCTTGATGGACTCCAGCATGTCGTTGGTATAGGCGTCGGTGCCCATGCCCAGCAGGATGCCCCGCTTATGCAGCTGGATCACCGGGCAGATGCCGATGGCGTTGCCCATGTTGGACTCGGGATTATTGACCACCATGGTGCCGGTCTCCTTGATGATCTCCATTTCGGCGGTGTTCACATGGATGCAGTGACCCAGGATGGTCTTCTCGCCCAGGATGCCGTGATCCTGCAGGCGCTGCACGGGACGGCGGCCGTAGTTCTGGAGGGAGTCGTACACATCGTTCATGCCCTCGGACACATGGATGTGATAGCCGGTGCGGCCGTTGTTGGCCTCTACCATACGGTCAAAGGTCTTGTCGGAGATGGTGAACAGAGCGTGGCCGCCGAACATGGCCGCCAGCATGGGATCCTTCCGCTGCTCACACTCGGTGATGAAGTCGGCGTTCTCCTTGATGGCCTGCAGGCACTTCTCCTCGCCGTCACGGTCGGACACCTCATAGCACAGGCAGGAGCGCAGGCCCAGGCGCTTGCTCTCCTCGGCGATGGTGTGCAGCGTGCCGGGGATCTCGCCATAGCTGGCGTGATGGTCGAACACGGTGGTGACGCCCTGCTTGATGGAGTCGATGTACAGTGCGGTGGCGCTGGCACGGGTGCCGTCCATCATCAGGTGACGGTCGATGGCCCACCAGGTGCCGTCCAGCACCTCATAGAAGTTGGTGGGGTTGTTGCCCACGATGCTCAGGCCGCGGGCCAGGGCGGAATAGATGTGGGTGTGGGCGTTGATCAGGGCCGGCATGATGACGCCGCCCTTGGCGTCGATGATCTCGGCCTCGGGGTATTTGGCCCGCAGGGCGGCCTCCTCGCCCACCTCCACGATGCTGGCGCCCTCGTAGGCCACCGCGCCGTGCTCGTAATAGCCCTTGCCCTCGCTGTCGCGGGTGATCAGACGTCCGTTTGTCAATAAGGTCATAGGTGTTCCCTCCTGTAAAAAAGTTCCAATGAACCATCACCGCCGCATAATGCAAAAAATGTTCCAGACCTCAAACGAAGTCTGAAACACTCAAGCCCTTGCGCCGAGTGATAGTTGCAGCCCGTGCGCGAAGCACTTCCTTACAGCTACCAATCTTGGATTGTTACCTCTATTTTACCCGAAAACGCCGCGGGATGCAAGTCCTAATTGTGGCCTTTCCCCAAAAAAAATCGCTGTTTTTCAACGGTTTCGCCGCAAATTGTATCTTGACGTATGTCACCTTGTGTGCTATATTAGATGTAACGAATGAGGAGGTGCCATGTGATGCGCAATGTGTATATTTACGGCGATTCTCTGCTGAAGGCCACCGTGCCGGACGAGGAGTTGAAATACCATTTTCACCTGCCGGAGATCATGGCCCGCTATCCCTCCGACCGGGTGCAGGTGACCAACCGGGCCAAGATGGGGGCTACGGTGTCCAAGGGATTGTCGCTGGTGGAGCACGATGCCCAGCGAGGCCTGGACGCGGACTATGCCCTGATCTGCTACGGCGGCAACGACAGCGACTATGACTGGGCCGCCATCGCCGCCGACCCGGAGGGCGACCACCAGCCCCACACCAAGCGGGAGACCTTCCGCCAGACGCTGGACAGCATACTGAAGGTGCTGTATCAGCAGGGGGTGCAGCCGGTGCTGATGAGCCTGCCGCCCATCGACCCCCGGCGGTATCTGCGCTTTATCTGCCGCAACGGGCTGGACAGGAACGCCATCATGCGCTGGCTGGGGGACGAGGATATGATCTACCGCCATCAGGAGCTGTACAGCGACACGGTGACGGAGCTGGCCTATGCCAACGGCGTGCCCCTGATCCATGTGCGCCAGGCGTTTCTGGCGGATCACCACATGAACGACCTGCTGTCCGCCGACGGCATCCATCTCACCATGGACGGCTACGGCAAGCTGTTCGATACCCTGGCCGACTGGCTGCGGCCCAAGCTGTAAGAAAAAGCCGTCTGCCGACGGCGGCTTTCCGTTATAAGTACACAAGGGGCGGAGGATGTCCGCCCCTTGTGCATTTTTTGCCGTCATCTGCCAGCTAAACCGCTGGTCGGTTGCTTTTTCCGCCGCTTTTGGTACAATGAATGGCGAGGTGATCACTTTGGATAAGGAACTGTTCGGCGCGTTCATCGCCGAAAACCGAAAGCGGCAGGGACTGACCCAGCAGCAGCTGGCGGGAAGGCTGCACATCACGGACAAGGCCGTCAGCAAATGGGAGCGCGGGCTCAGCTACCCCGACGTGACCCTTCTGCAGCCGCTGGCGGCGGCCCTGGGCCTGCGTGTGGACGACCTGCTGACCTGCCGCGCCGCAGAAAAGGAGGAGCCCTTGGAACCTGACATCACCCCTACCCCGGAGCCCGCCGCTCCGGAATCGACCGCCCCGGAAGCCGCCTCCCCTGCCGTGCAGGCGGTGCTGGACATTTCACAGGAAAGCCTCTGGCAACGGAAAAGGCAGCTGATCCAGCGGATCGCGGCCGGTGTGATCCTGCTGGCCGTGCTGGTCTTTGCCGCCCTTGGCGTCTTTCTGATCTACACCCAGCGCATCGGCGAGACCTACAACATCATCGAGAGGTCCCACTCCCCTGCCGACCAGGCCATCAGCATTGAGGCGTACCCGGCCAGCCTATTCAATGACGACAAGACGCTGATCCGTATGTGGAGGGGCCGGTACTATCTGGCGGATTCCGGCAGCGACAGAACCTATGTAAGCTTTCCGCTGGATGAGAACGAGGAATTTGGCTTTTTTAACTGGGCCCGTAACGGCTCCTATGTTCTTGTTTCGATCTACAGCCGTGACACGTCGCAGTACAGATACGATCTGTGGGATGTGCGGGAGTTCAAAAAGACCCGTCTGGCCGCCGCTCATACGGATATGGGGGCCCGCGTCCGTGAGCTGCTGCCCCAGAGCGGGCTGCTGCCCGAGGGCTGCGACGCCGATGAAGTCCGCGTGGATATTGTCGGCTTTACACACGACGACTGCCATTTGCATGTGGATCTGCGTGATGTACCGATGGACGGCGAGGAGCCGTCACACCTGCGCATTGCATACGACATCGCCGCCGACGCGCTGGTGGAACTCGAGACATGACGAAAAGCCCTCCGGCTGTGCCGGAGGGCTTTCTCCGCATAAAAAATCACCACCCGGATGGGTGGTGATCTCTTTGCATCAATAGTAACGCTTGTTGCGGTTCTTCCGGGCAGCCTCGGACTTCTTGCGGCGCTTGACACTGGGGCTCTCATAGCACTCGCGGCGACGCACCTCAGCAACGATACCGGCCTTAGCGCAGCTTCTCTTGAAACGCTTCAGGGCGCTATCCAGAGATTCGCCTTCCTTGACATGAATTTCGGACATCTATTTTTCCCTCCCTCCGATGCACCCGGCTCGATCCAGGGTGCTCTTTAAGAGTCATTAGGCATGACTTAACGAATGATATTATACTGATTCGGGCATATCTTGTCAAGATATTTTTCACAAATTCTGCGCAAAAGGGCGAAAAAAGCAGGGCGGTTCATGGAACCGCCCTGCTTTTCGGCAATTTTACTTGGCGGGCTTCACGATCAGGTTGATGAGCTTGTTCTTCACCAGGATGGTCTTGACGACGGCCATGCCCTCGGTGGCCTTCTGCACCTTCTCCACGGCCTTGACAGCCTCCATGACGGCGGCCTCGTCGCTGTCCACGGGGACATTGACGGTGCCCTTCAGCTTGCCGTTGACCTGCACGGCCATCTCCACGTTGGCGTCGATGGTCTTGGCCTCGTCATAGGTGGGCCAATCCATCTGCATGGCCATCTTGCCGCTCTTGGCGGCAAAGCCGGTCAACTCCCACATCTCCTCCACCATGTGGGGGGCGAAGGGGGACAGCATCAGCATCAGCATGGACAGGTCGCCCTTGGTGAGACCGTTGGCATAGAAGGCGTTGACCAGCGCCATCAGAGCGGCGATGGCGGTGTTCATCTTCAGCTCGTCGATATCACTGGTGACCTTCTTGATGGTCTTGTGGATGATGGACTCGTTCTTGGCGGAGATCTGGTCGTTATCCTCGGCCATGTCCATCAGGTTCCAGCAGCGATCCAGGAACTTCTTGCAGCCGCGGACGGCGTTGGTGGACCAGGTGGCGGTCTTTTCAAAGTCGCCGATGAACATGATATACAGACGCAGGGTGTCGGCGCCGAACTCCTTCACCACGTCGTCGGGGTTCACCACGTTGCCCAGGGACTTGGACATCTTCACAGAGGGACGCAGGGCCAGATTGCCGTGCAGGCGGATCAGCTCCTCCTTCTCGGCCTCGGTCTTGGCGTTGCCCACATAGTAGGGGTTCTCGCCCAGGATCATGCCGTGGCTGGTGCGCTTGGCGTAGGGCTCTTTGGTGTGGACCACGCCGATGTCGTACAGGAACTTATGCCAGAAACGGGAATACAGCAGGTGCAGGGTGGTATGCTCCATGCCGCCGTTGTACCAATCCACGGGGCCCCAGTACTCCTCGGCCTCCTTGGACACCAGCTCGTTCTTGTTGTCGGGATCCATATACCGCAGGAAGTACCAGCTGGAGCCGGCCCAGTTGGGCATGGTATCGGTCTCGCGCTTGGCAGGGCCGCCGCAGCAGGGGCAGGTGGTGTTGACCCAGTCGGTCATGCGGGCCAGGGGACTCTCGCCGTCGTCGGTGGGCTCATAGGCCTCCACCTCCGGCAGCACCAGCGGCAGCTGATCCTCCGGCAGCGGCACCCAGCCGCACTTCTCGCAGTTGACCAGGGGGATAGGCTCGCCCCAATAGCGCTGGCGGGAGAACACCCAGTCGCGGAGCTTGTAGTTGACCTTCTCCTTGCCGAAGCCCTGCTCCACCACATACTTCTTCATAGCGGGGATGGCCTCGCGGACGGTCATGCCGTTCAGGAAGCCGGAGTTCACCATGACGGCGCTGTCGTCCTTGGCCACGAAGGCCTCCTTGGTGACGTCGCCGCCGGAGACCACCTCGATGATGGGCAGGCCAAACTTGGTGGCGAACTCCCAGTCGCGCTGGTCGTGGCCGGGCACGCCCATGACGATACCGGTGCCGTAGCCCATCAGGACGTAGTCGGAGACGAACATGGGCAGGGGCTTATGGGTGACGGGGTTGATGACCTCCACGCCCTCCAGGCGGACGCCGGTCTTGTCCTTGTTCAGCTCACCGCGCTCAAAGTCGGACTTGCGGGCGGCCTCGGCCTGATAGGCCTCCACCTCGGCCCGGTTGGCAATCTGGGGCAGCCACTTCTTCAGGGTGGGATGCTCGGGAGAGATGACCATATAGGTGGTGCCGAACAGGGTGTCGGCACGGGTGGTGTACACGGTGACATCCTCGCCCATGTTGGTCTTGAAGGTGATGTCCGCGCCGGTGGAGCGACCGATCCAGTTCTTCTGCTGGGTCTTGACACGCTCGATATAGTCCAGATCGTCCAGATCGTCGATCAGGCGCTGGGCATACTTGGTGATGCGCAGCATCCACTGGCTCTTTTCCTTCTGCACCACCTCGCCGCCGCAGCGCTCGCACACGCCGTTGACGACCTCCTCGTTGGCCAGCACCACCTTGCAGCTGGTGCACCAGTTGACGGCCATGGTGGCCTTATAGGCCATGTCGTGCTTGAACAGCTGCAGGAAGATCCACTGGGTCCACTTGTAGTACTCGGGGTCAGAGGTGTTGACGCAGCGATCCCAGTCAAAGCCGTAGCCCAGCATCTTCAGCTGGCGGGTGAAGTTGGCGATGTTGTCGTGGGTGACGATGGCGGGATGGATGTGGTTCTTGATGGCGAAGTTCTCGGTGGGCAGGCCGAAGGCGTCGTAGCCGATGGGGAACAGAACATTATAGCCCTCCATGCGCTTTTTACGGGTCACGATGTCGATGGCCGTAAAGGGACGGGGATGGCCCACATGCAGGCCCTGTGCGGAGGGATAGGGAAACTCGATCAGGCCGTAAAACTTCTTCCGGGTCTTGTCGCCGGTGACGGCGCGGTAGGGCTTGGTCTTTTCCCAGTTTTCCTGCCATTTCTTTTCAATGGCCGCAAAATCGTAATTCATGCTTCTTCTCCTTTGTATGATCAAATAGTATTGTTGCACATAAAAAGTCCCTGACTTCCGAAGAAGTCAGGGACGTGAAAACGTGTTACCACCCTGATTCCGCCGCCGGTCGCCCGGTCGGCGCTCAGTCCCCCTCTCATCACAAGGGGCAGCGCCTGTAACGGGGCGCGTGGCCGTTCCGCCCTGTTCAGGCGGAAAGCTCCGGGGCCAGTATCACGCAGCGCCTCCACCGGCTCGCACCAGACCGCCGGCTCTCTTGCGTCAGGCATTCCTGCGCTTTTTTCCCATCATCGCTTCTGTTTCTTTTTGCAGAACATTGGTCACATTGTACCCACTTTGCCGCCGTTTGTCAAGGGATTTTCACCTTATGCCAGCCATTTTCATACAATATAACACATTCATTCCGCGGCGGAGGGCTCTCCGCCGTTCACAGGAGGTCTTTCCATGGCGACACAGGAATTTTCCCTGCAGCAGCTGCAGCCCTTTCTGGAGGGCAATCCGGGGCGCGGCACCCTGCGGGTGCAGGTATCCACGGCCCGGGGCGCCTTCCCGGTAAACCGGGCGGTGGTGGAGGTGGCCGTGATGCTGGGCGGCGCGCGGGTGCTGCTGTACCGCAAGCGCACCGACAGCAGCGGCATCGCCGACGGCTTCACGCTGCCCGCCAAGCCCTTTTACGAGTCCCAGAACCCAGGCACCGCCGGAGACAGCGTGGCCAGCTATGTGGTGTCGGTGAGCCATCCCAGCTACGAGGCCGTCACCGATCTGCCCGCCGGGGTGTTCATCGGCACGAAAACCATCCTGCCGGTGGCGCTGACCCCGGTCACACAGTGAGGAGGTCCGGCCCATGCCTGTCTATCCGGTGGTCCCCACCTCCATCACCGTCCATCTGGGCCTGCCCGACAGCAGCGCCCCCAATGTAACGGTGCCCTTCACCAGCTACATCAAGAATGTGGCCTCTCACGAGCTGTACCCCACCTGGCCGGAGGCGGCGCTGCGGGCCAACATCATGGCCCAGATCTCCTTCGCCCTGAACCGGGTGTATACGGAGTTCTACCGCAGCCAGGGCTACGATTTCGACATCACCAGCACCACCCAGCGGGATCAGGCCTACGTCTCCGGCGGCAATGTGTTCGAGAACATCAGCCAGATCGTGGACGACATCTTCAACAACTACATCGTGCGGCAGGGCAGCGTGGAGCCGCTGTTCGCCGCCTTCTGTGACGGGGTGCGCACCCTGTGCAGCGGCCTGAGCCAATGGGGCAGCGTGGATCTGGCGGAGGCCGGGTACATCCCCTATGAGATCCTGCAGTACTACTACGGCGACGACATCAACATCGTGTTTGACGCGCCGGTGGCCGACAACATCCCCTCCTATCCCGGCCGCCCGCTGGAGCGGGGCTCCTACGGCCAGAGCGTCCGCACCATCCAGCAGCAGCTCAACCGCATCCACGAGAACTACCCCGGCATCCCGGTGATCTCCCCGGTGTCCAACGCCTTTGACCGGAACACGGAGGACGCGGTGCGGGAGTTCCAGCGGGTGTTCAACCTGGACGCCGACGGCATCGTGGGCAAGGCCACCTGGTACAAGATCAAGGAGGTCTGGACGGGGGTGAAGCAGCTCAGTGAGCTGGCCAGCGAGGGGCTGACCCTGACGGAGGTGCAGCCCGCCTTTCCGGAGGTGCTGCGCTACGGCGACCAGGGCGTGGCCGTCACCACCGTGCAGTACTATCTGGCGTTTCTGGGCTACTTCCTGCCGGAGCTGCCACAGCTCGCAATGACCGGTGTGTTCGACGACGATACCCGTGACGCGGTGTACACCTTCCAGAACGCCTACGGCCTTCCCGTGGACGGCGTGGTGGGCCGTGACACCTGGAATAAGCTGCTGAGCGTATACGACCAGCTGCTCCGCGACCTGCCCCAGGACTATCAGAACTATATCGAGCAGGTCTATCCCGGCCGGTTTCTGGTGCTGGGGGACGAGGGCCGGGCAGTGCGGCAGCTTCAGGAGAATATCCGCAAGATCGCGGCGCAGGACCCCGCCGTCCCCACAGTGGAGGCCGACGGCGTGTTCGGCCCGGCCACCCAGCGGGCCGTGCTGGCCCTGCAGCGGCAGCTGGGCATCGACCAGAGCGGCGCGGTGGGGCCGGTGCTGTGGACGCGGGCGGCGGAGCTGGCCAGCGGGCTATAAAAAAGGAAGTCGAAAGCGTTGGCTTTCGACTTCCTTTTTCTTATTCGCTTTATTCGTTGGGCGTTACCACGCCGGAGACATCCACGGGCTTGCCGTCCCGCCACAGGCGCTCCAGGCCGTAGAACTCACGGGCCTCGGCGTTAAAGACATGCACGGCGATGCAGCCGTAGTCCAGCAGCACCCAGGTGCCGCCGCGATAGCCCTCGCGGTGGAGCGGCTGCTCACCGGCCTCCTCCAGCATCACCTTTTCCACGTTGTCCACCAGGGCGTTGATCTGGGTATTGCTGGAACCGGTGGCGATGACAAAATAGTCCGCCAGGGTGGTCAGCTCACCGATCTCCAGCACCTGAATCTCCCGGCCCTTCTTATCGCTCAGCGCTTTGGCCGCCAGCAGGGCCATTTCCTTAGGCTCTTTCATATGGTCACTCCTTTTCTGATCAGGTCGTCTCTCGCGTCCAATGTATCGTGGTGCACGGGATTGCCCATGCCCTCCATCTCCTCGATGGTCATGGTCAGGCCCAGCAGCAGCCCCCGGTCAAGGTCCTCATAGACCGCTTCCCGCAGGCGCACCACATCGGGATCGTTGGCAAACTCCCGGCTGGGCTCGATGTAATCGGCCAGATACACGATCTTCTCCAGCAGCTTCATACCCGCCCGGCCGGTGGTGTGGTAGAGAATGGCCTCGTACACCTCGTCGTCCACGCCGTATACATGGCGGGCGATGGCCGCGCCGGTCTTGGCGTGCAGCAGCTTCAGCGCCTTTCGCTCCAGCGGGTCGAGGGAGATACCGTACTGCTCACAAAGGGCCAGCTGCTCCGCCATGTCCAGCTTCTTGGTGCAGTCGTGGAGCAGTCCCGCCACGCGGGCCTTGGTCTCGTCCGCGCCGAAGCGCCGGGCAAGCTTCGCCGCCTCCTCCGCCGTGCCCAGCACATGGGGCATCCGCTTGGGCTTGAGATAGCTCATGGCGATGGGCCGCAGCGCCTCCACCGTCAGGTGCTTCAGATCGGCGGCCGTGCCGTACAGGTGCTCACGCTGAATGTAGCCCCACACGGCTTCGGGTACAAGATCGCTCCCCTGCCCTGCCGCCAGCGCGGCGCGGACATCGGTGGAGGACAGCTCGATGAGCTCCGGATTGTCCAGCAGCATCACCTGGGCCTGGTACTGCCCCTCCAGCAGCGTTTTCCGCTGCTCCATGGCGGCGCGGATGTCCTCGTCCACCCGGCGGAAGGCGCCGATATGGGCCAATTCACAAATGACCTCCGGCTCGTGCCAGGTGTGGAGGGACAGGAACATGTCCGACCCCATCAGCAGCCACAGCTCCGCATCGGGGTACTGCTCACGCAGGGTGCGCAGGGTGTCGCTGGTATAGCTCTTGCCGGTGCGGCGCAGCTCAATGTCGCTGGCCTCGGCCACACGGCCGATGGGCGCGGCCATCAGCGCCGCCATGTCGTACCGCTGCCGCGCCGTCACGCCGGACGGCAGCGGCTTGTGGGGCGGCACGCTGTCCGGCACCAGCAGCAGCTTATCCAGCCCAAGCTGGGCCGCGGCGGCACGGGCCATGGTCACATGGCCGTTGTGGGGCGGGTTGAACGTCCCGCCGAATACGCCGATCCTCATGCCTGCTTCGCCTTTACCAGTTGGATCTTCCGCTTCTCCTTGTTGTGCTGATAGCGGTACAGCACGAACTTGCTGCCGATGACCTGCACCACCTCGCTGCGGGTGGCCACGGCCAGCTCCTCCGCCGCCTCGCGGGCGGTGTACATGCTGTTCTCCAGCACCCGGCCCTTGATGAGCTCACGGGCCTCCAGGGCGTCGTTGGCCTGCTTCACCAGATTGTCGCCGATGCCGTCCTTGCCCACATGGAGGATGGTGTCCATGGTGGCGGCCATGCCCCGCAGTTGGGCGCGCTGCTTGCTTGTCAATTCCATATCAGTGCTTCTCCAAATATTCTTTCAATTCCGCGACAAATACGCGCAATGCGTTGCCCCGATGGGATATCTCGTTTTTCTCCTCCGCCGTCAGTTGGGCGAAGGTGCGGCGCTTCTCCGGCAGGAAGAACACCGGATCATAGCCGAAGCCCCGCTCCCCCATGGGGGCGAAGGCGATGGTGCCGTGGCAGTCGCCGTCCGCCGTCAGCACGTCGCCGTTGGGAAACGCGCAGCAGATGGACGTGTGGAAATGGGCGGCACGGTTTGTCGCGCCCCGCATATTCTGCAGCAGCAGGGCGCAGCGGGCCGGGTCGCTGTCCAGATTGCCGTACCGGGCGGAGTAGATGCCCGGTGCGCCCTGGAGCCAGTCCACGCACAATCCGGAGTCGTCGCCGATGGCGGGCAGGCCGCTGGCTTCCATGACGGCCCTGGCCTTCAGCGCGGCGTTCTCGGCAAAGGTGGCGCCTGTCTCCTCCACGTCCAGGGCAAGGCCCAGGTCGGATTCCAGCACCACTTCCACGCCCAGCTGGGACAGGATCTCCTGCATCTCCTTCAATTTCCCACAGTTGTGGGAGGCCAATACAAATTTCATCGCAGAATGTCCCCCAATACCTCTTTTTGCTTGGCGATCAGCTCACGGTTGCCCTTGGCGCACAGTGCCACCAGCTCCTGCTGCTCCGCCACGGTGAAGGCCCGGCCCTCGCCGGTGCCCTGGATCTCGATGATCTCACCCTGCTCGTTCATGATGCAGTTCAGGTCCACCTGGGCCCGGCTGTCCTCGGCATAAGGCAGATCCAGCACCGCCGTATCGTCCACGATACCGGCGCTGACGCCCGCCACATAGTGCTTAATAGGCATGCGGGCGATATAGCCCTCCTTCACCAGCCAGCGGCAGGCCAGGGCCAGGGCCACAAAGCCGCCGGTAACGCTGGCGGTACGGGTACCGCTGTCGCCCTGCAGCACGTCGCAGTCGATGGTGACGGTGCGCTCACCCAGCAGCTTCATGTCCACCGCCGCCCGCAGGCTGCGGCCGATGAGCCGCTGGATCTCGGCGCTGCGGCTGCTGAGCTTCAGCTTATCCACATCCCGGCGGCTGCGCTGGCGGTTGGCACGGGGCAGCATGGAGTACTCCGCCGTGACCCAGCCGCAGCCGGGCTTCACATGGGGCGGCACCCGCTCCTCCACCGAGGCGGTACACAGCACCACCGTGTCGCCGCAGCGGATGAGCACGCTGCCCTCGGCAAACTTATTGAAATCCGGCGTGATGGTCACATCACGCAATTCATTGTACTTTCTTCCGTCGGCTCTGGTCACGGATCTCACATCCCCTTTCGTTATCTTTCCCCTCAGAACAGGTCTGCGGTAAATTCCCTGGCGTCGAAGGGCTTCAGGTCGTCGATGCCCTCGCCCACGCCCACGAATTTCACCGGCACCTGCAGCTCCTGGGCGATGGCGATGACGATACCGCCCTTGGCGGTGCCGTCCAGCTTGGTCAGGATAATACCGGTCAGACCCGCCGTCTCCTTGAAGGTGCGGGCCTGGACAAGGCCGTTCTGGCCGGTGGTGGCGTCCAGCACCAGCAGCGTCTCGCACACGGAGTCGGGACACTCCCGGGCGATGATCTTCCGCAGCTTGGCCAGCTCGTTCATCAGGTTCTGCTTGTTGTGCAGCCGTCCCGCCGTGTCGCACAGCACCACGTCCACACCCCGGGCCTTGGCGGCCTGCAGGGCGTCGAACAGCACGGCGCCGGGATCGGCGCCCTCGTGCTGGCGGATGATGTCCACACCGGCGCGATCAGCCCAGATCTCCAGCTGGTCGGCGGCGGCGGCGCGGAAGGTATCTCCGGCGCACAGCAGCACCTTCTTGCCCTCCGCCTTCAGCTGGGCGGCCAGCTTGCCGATGGACGTGGTCTTGCCCACGCCGTTGACGCCGATGAACAGCACGATGCTGGGGGTGGTGGACAGGTTCAGGGAGGCGTCGCCCACCTCCAGCTTCTCCGCCAGGATGGCCCGCAGGGCATCCTTCACCTCGTCGGCCCGGGTCAGCAGCCGCTCCTTCACCTTTTTGCGCAGCTTCTCCACCGCGTCGGTGGCGGAATCCACGCCCACGTCCGCCAGGATCAGCGCCTCCTCCAACTGGTCGTAAAATTCGTCGTCCAGCTTATCAAATGTCACAGAGGCCAGCCATGCCTCCTTGAGCTGCTTGAAAAATCCCATAGGCTCCTCCTTATTTGATATGCAATTCCTTTGCCATGTCGTTCATGTTGATGGTCAGGATCCGGCTGACGCCCCGCTCCTGCATGGTGACGCCGTACAGCACGTCGGCCTCCTCCATGGTGCCTCGGCGGTGGGTGATGACGATGAACTGGGTCTTTCCGGCGATGCGCCGCATATAGCGGGCATAGCGCACCACGTTGGACTCATCCAGCGCCGCCTCGATCTCGTCCATGACGCAGAACGGCGTGGGATGTACCTTCAGAATGGCGAAATACAGGGCGATGGCCACAAAAGCCTTCTCGCCGCCGGACAGCAGCGTGATGGTCTTGAGCTGCTTTCCGGGGGGCTGCACCCGGATCTCGATGCCGCAGTTGAGGATATCCTTCTCGTCCTCCAGCTCCAGTTGGGCCTTGCCGCCGCCGAACAGCTCCAGGAACGTCTCCTGGAAGCTCTCGTTCAGCAGCTTGAACTGCTGGGCGAAGATGTCGGTCATCTGCCTGGTCAGCTCCTCGATGACGCCCATCAGCTCACCCCGTGCCTTCTCCACGTCGGCGCGCTGCTCGGACAGGTAGGTGTAGCGGGTGTTGACCCGCTCGTATTCGTCGATGGCGCCGATGTTGGGGGTGCCCAGGCCCTTGATCTCCCGGTTCAGCTCCGCGATACGGCGGGTGGCCTTGGGCACGCTCTCCAGCTCGACGCGCTGCTCCAGTGCGGCGCTGTGGCTCAGCTCATAGCGCTCCCACAGCTTGTCCAGCAGGGCCTTCTCCTCCATGGCGTTGCCCTGGAGCTTCTGCTCCATGCGGGACAGCTCCTGGGTGGTGGCGATGACCGCCTCGTTGCAGTCCCGGCTCTCCCGGTTCCTGGCGTCCCGCTGGCCCTCCAGCTGCAGCTTCTGCTCCGACAGGGCGGTCAGCTTCGTCCGCAGTTCCTCGCCCTGACGGCGCAGACCGTCAAGCTGGGCCTGATGGGCGGCGATCTCGCCCTCCGCCTTCTCGTTGGCGGCGGCGAACTGATCCATCAGCGCCTGGCGCTGATCCCGGTCGGTGACCATATCCAGCCGCAGCCGCTTCAGGTCGGCGATGCTGCGCTGACCCGCGTCCCGCTCGGCGGCCAGGGCCGCCTGGGCGGCCTTCTTCTCGCTGACCTGCTGGGACAGGGCGTTTGTCTTTTCCATCAGGTCGCTCTGGCCGCTCTGGCTCTCCTCCGCGCGGCGGCGCAGCTCGGCGGCCTTCGCCTCCTTCTCCGCCACATCCGCCGCCACGGCGGCGCAGCGCGCCTCATCGTTCTGGGTGCGCTGGGCGAAGCTGTCCAGCTCCGCCTGCAGATCCTCACAGCTCTGCTCCAGCGTCGTGTTCAGGATGTCGTAATGCTCCTGCCTGCCCTGATACTGCAGCACCAGATCCTCGGCCTTGCGCTGCTGGGCGGAGGCCACCTCCAGCTCATACTGAGCCTTCTGCAGCTCACGCTGGGTGTCCTCGGCCCTCTGTTTGGCGGCGGCCAGCTTGTCCCGCATGCCGCCCAGCTGGCCGTTCAGCTTTTCCAGCTCGTTGGCCCGGCTCAGCACACCGGCGCTGCGGCTGACGCTGCCGCCGGTCATGGAGCCGCCCCGGTTCATCACCTGGCCGTCCAGCGTGACGATCCGGAAGCCGTTGCGGTATTTCCGGGCCATGGCAATGCCGCAGTCCAGATCCTCCACCACCACGGTACGGCCCAGCAGATTGCGGAAAATGCCGTCGTACTTTTTATCATAGGTGACCAGATCCACGGCCAGGCCCACAAAGCCGTATTCGCCGCTGACATCCTCCCGCAGCACGTCGCCGCGGACGGCGGTCATGGGCAGGAAGGTGGCCCGCCCGCCATTGCGCTGCTTCAGATAGCCGATGGCGGCCTTGCCGTCCTCCTCCCGGTCTACCACGATGTTCTGCATGCCCGCGCCCAGGGCGATCTCCAGGGCTACGGTGTACTTCTCCTGGGTCTTTATCAGGCTGGCCACCGGGCCGTGAACGCCCCGCAGGGCCTTCTTCTCCGCCGCCTGCATCACCAGCTTCACCGCGTTGGAGAAGCCCTCGTACTCCTTCTCCATCTCCGTCAGCAGCCGGATGCGGTTCTCCAGCGCCGCCACGTCCATGGTGAGCTGCAGCTTCTCCGCTTCCGCGTCAGCGGAGCGCTTTTTGCGGCCCTCCATCTTCAGGCTGTGGCCCTGGATGATATTGCTGACGGCCTGGGCCTCCTCTTTGGCCTCGTTCAATAGCTTCCGGTTCTCCTTGGATTCCCGGCTGCTCTGCTCCAGCTTTTCCCGGGCGGCGGACAGCTCCGCCTCCGTATGGGCACGGCGCTCCGCCATCTGGTCAAGGCCGGAGCGCAGGGCGGACAGCTCCGCCTTGCCGTCCGCGGCGGCGGACAGCAGCAGCGCCTCCTCCGCCCGCAGGGACTCCGCCGTGCGCTGGGCGCCGGCGGCGGTATCGGTCAGCTCACGGGCCTGGGCCAGCAGGGCTTCCAGCTCCCGCTCCAGCGCGGCGCTCTCGTCGTCGATCTGGGCGATCCGCTGAAGCTGGGTGTCCACCTGGGACTGCAGGCTGCCCGCCCGGTTCTCCGTATCCGCCATCTCCCGGCGGATGCGCTCAATGCTCTCGTTGTTGTGCTCCACCGAGGTGCGCAGCACGGCGATGGCGCTGTCATGCTCGCCGGAGGCGCTCTCCAGCCGGCTCACCTGGCCCCGCAGCTCCTCCGCCTGCAGATCGTTCTGCCGCACCTGCTCGCCCAATCCCTCGGCGGCGGCGTAGGCGGCCTCCAGCGCCGCCTCGGCCCGCTCCTTGTCGGCCCGGGCCGTCTCCACGTCGGTCTGCAATTTGAATTTGGCGGTCTTCAGATCCTGCAGCTGCTCCAGCCACACGCTGATCTCCAGCACCCGCAGCTCATCCCGCAGCACCAGATACCGCTTGGCCACCTCCGCCTGCTTGCGCAAGGGCTCCACCTGCAGCTCCAGCTCCGCGATCTTGTCGTCGATGCGCACCAGATTCTCCTGGGTGCGCTCCAGCTTCCGCTCGGCCTCCTCCTTGCGGTGGCGGTACTTGCTGATGCCCGCCGCCTCCTCGAACACCTCGCGGCGTTCGCCGGATTTCACGGACAGGATCTCGTCGATCTTGCCCTGGCCGATGATGGAATAGCCCTCGCGGCCCATGCCGGTATCCATGAACAGCTCGTTCACGTCCTTCAGCCGCACCGACTGCTTGTTGATATAGTATTCGGATTCGCCGCTGCGGTAATACCGGCGGGTAACGGCCACCTCCGCTTCGTCGCGGGGGAAGATATGCTCCGTGTTGTCAATGACCAGCGTCACCTGGGCAAAGCCCATCTGGCTGCGCTTCTCCGTGCCGCCGAAGATCACGTCCTCCATCTTGGCGCCCCGGAGCTGGCGGCTGTTCTGCTCGCCCATGACCCAGCGGATGGCGTCGGAGATATTGGACTTGCCGGAGCCGTTGGGGCCCACGATGGCGGTGATATCCTCTCCGAAATTCAGGACCGTCTTATCGGGAAACGATTTGAAGCCCTGAATTTCCAGCGCTTTAAGATACAAATAGTCCACCTCATTTTACATTGGCATACTTTAACTAGGATAGTGTATCAGAAAAGTGTGTATTTTTCAAGTTAAAGTTGGTGGAGCGGCGGCGGACAGTGGAGTTGAGAAAAATTTTCGCTCACCTGTTGACAAACGTAAACTGATATGCTACATTGTGATTACAGATGTAGACAGCAGGAGGTGAGAGCAATGGCCCATATGGGATTGACCGAGGCGGAGTGGCAGGTGATGGAGTGCCTGTGGGCGGCCGCGCCCCGGACGGGGCGGGCCATCATCGACGCCCTGCACGAGACCACCGGCTGGAGCCGCAGCACCACGCTGACGCTGCTGCGGCGGCTGGAGGACAAGGGCGCCGTCAGCGCGGAGAGCGAGGGCGGCGTGAAGCGCTACCGGCCGCAGGTGGCCCGGGAGGACGCAGCGGTGCAGGAGACGGAGCATCTGCTGGAGCGGGTGTATCAGGGCAGCGTCAGTCTGATGGTCAGCTCGCTGGTGAAGAAGCAGACGCTGTCCCAGGAGGAGATCGACAAGCTGTACGCCATTTTGCGGGAAGTGGAGGAAGAGCATGATTGAATGGGTGGTATCCTCGTGTATTCTCATCCTTGCGGTGATCGCCCTGCGGTATCTGCTGCGGGGGAAAATCAGCCTGCGGCTGCAATACGCCATGTGGCTGCTGGTGCTGGCGCGGCTGCTGATCCCCGTCAGCTTCGGCAGCACGGATATCAGCGTCATGTCGGTGGTGGAAAAGGCCCCAGCGGTACAGGCGGTGGAAAGCGTCCGGGAGGTGGATACCATCTGGCAGGCGGACAACGGCTCTGTGCAGGGTCTCCCCGCCGGAGCGGCGGCGGACAACGCACCGCTGCAGATCGCGCCCCGTACCACCAGTGACGACCAGTTCAGCCGTATGTCCAGCGCTCTGACCCTGCGCAAGGTGCTGCTGCCGGTATGGTGGTGCGGCGCGGCGGTGACGCTGCTGGTGTTCCTGACCGCCAACCTTTGTTTTGCCGCGCGGCTGCGGAAAAGCAGCCGTCCCCTGATAGTGGAGGGCGCTTCCCTGCCGGTCTATGTGGCGCGGGAACGGGCGGTGCCGTGCCTGTTCGGCCTGTTCCGCCCCGCCGTCTATGTGACCCCGGAGGCGGAGGAGGACGGCACGCTGCTGCGGCACACGGTGGCCCACGAGACCACCCATTTCCGTCAGGGCGACCATGTGTGGGCGCTGCTGCGGACGGTGTGTCTGGCGCTGCACTGGTGGAACCCGCTGGTGTGGTGGGCGGCGAAGCTGTCCCGACAGGACGGGGAGCTGGCCTGTGACGAGGCCACCATCCGCGCCCTGGGCGAGGGGGAGCGGGCCGCCTATGGCCGCACGCTGATCCGGATGGCCTGCGGCCGGGGCGCAAGCCCCCTGCTGACGGCCACCACCATGGACGGCGGCAAGACCAGTCTCCATGAGCGGATCGTCCTGCTGGCCAAGAAGCCCCGGACGGCGGCATTGGCCGCCATCGCGCTGGTGCTGGCCGCGGCGCTGTGCGTGGGCTGTACGTTTACGGGGGCGAAGAAGAATGAAGTGTCCGCCGATCTGGGTCCTATTGCCGCCATGATGGCGGAGCTGACGGTGGACGATGTTGCCGACTGGGATGTGAAGCAATACCCCAATATCACCCTAGGCCGTCTGGTGACGGCTATGAACGATGCCGCCGCGTATGAAATTACGGATGAGGAAGCGCTGGGCTATGAGCAGGACGGACAGGAGTGGTTTGTTTCCGTGCATATCAGCGGCGGCCCCTATCTGATGCTGGACTGCGGCAATGTGGGCGGGATCGTACATGTTGTCAATCTCAGCGCAGCGGCATCGTCAGCCTATCCGGTGGATCAGGAGATTGATGCCTATTTCCGCCATGATACCCTCTACGATCTGATCCGCCACGCCTATGAGGACGGTATGACCCTTCGGGAGCGGATGGCCTCTGTGGAGCCGGAGGACTTGGGCGAGATCAGCCCGTACTTATATCCGCAGGTGACCGTGCAGCAGTTGGCCGACGCGCTGCATATGGCGTCCTCCCACAAGCAGATCACGGAGGCGGAGGCCATGGCCGCCGGCTTCTCGCCCATGTGGCGGCTGCAAACCGACCTCAATGAGCTTGTGGCCTTGTGCAGCTCGCAGGAATACATCGTCTCTGTGCAGCTTGGCCGGGGCGCGACCGGATATTTCCGGGATAAGACCCTCTATGACCTTGTGCGCCACAGCCGGGACTATGACGAGTTCATCGATCAGGCATCCTATGAGGAGTTCAAGCCCCAGATCGACGCGGTGATGCAGCAGACGCTGGATAATTACGCCACCAATCCCGGCAAATTTACCGCCTATCAGCTGACCCGCTTTACCAAGGTGTGGCAGTACGCCACCGGGGACGGCAACCGGGCGGACGTGTACCGGTTCGACTACGCGCTTGTGCCCGAAAAGCCGCAGGAGATCGGCTGGGCGGGCGGTGCATATCTGGACAGTCAGATGCGGATGCAGGGCCTCGCCGACTGCGGCAATGTGGTGGCCCGGTATCAGGGCGACACCCTGCTGGAACTGGTGTTCATGGGCAATGACAACAGCTATGTGCCCTCCTTTGGGGAGGACTGGGACTGGGCCAACGGTATGCTGGCCGCCATGGAGGAGGCCGCCTCCGCCCCCACGCTGACCACCGAGACATTTTCCGTTCAGGGGCTGAAGGTAGAGGTGAGCAATGTGTGCCTGACCAAAAAGGGCACCGTGCGGGAGGATGAGTCTCAGGTTTTTGGAAACGACATTTTCGTGGTCTATCCCGGCGCGGTGCTGACGGTGCTGGAAGCGCCGACCTTCCGGGACACCGACGGTGTGGAGCATGGTGATTTCCTCTATTGTTCCTACGACGGCACCCAACGGCTGGAGCTGTGGCCCGGCATGACGGTGGAGATCGAAGATGGCTCCGCCATTGTGGATGAGAGCTTCGGCGTTCTGGTTTTCCAGATGTACAGCGGTATGTAAGCTGAAAAAGTGACCGGTCAAAGACCGGTCTCTTTTTATGCTTTTTCCGGCTTGGCGTCGAAGCCGTCCTGCCAGTGGGAGAAGCGGAAGTACAGGAAATAGATCACCGAGCTGAGAGCCCAGGTGAGGGGATACGCCCAATAGACGTAGACGATCTGGTGGAACAGGCGCATCATCAGCATGATGTACAGGATGCGGATGACGCACCAGATGGACAGCATGATGGCCATGGGGACGAAGGCCTTGCCCGCGCCGCGGCAGACGCTGGCCACCGCGTGGGAGAAGGCCAGCAGAAAGTAGAACAGCGAGATGGTGCGGGTCTCCAGCACGCCCAGGGCCAGCACCGCCGGCGTTTTGGAGAACAGGCCGATCAGCGCCGGAGCGGTCAGATACGTCAGTATGCCGATGACCTCGGCAATGATGGGCGCCGCCAGGATGCCGAACCGCGCACCACGGCGGGCCCGCTCCTTCTGTCCCGCGCCCAGGTTCTGGCTGACGTAGGTGGTGATGGCCATGGAGAAGCTGGTGACCGGCAGGAAGGCGAAGCCCTCGATCTTCGAATACGCGCCGTAGGCCGCCATGGCGTCCTTGCCGAAGGAGTTGATGTTGGTCTGCACCACCACGTTGGCCAGGGCGATGACGGAGTTCTGCACCCCGGCGGGCAGGCCGTAGCGCAGGATCTCCCGCAGCAGCGCGCCGTCGATCCGCAGGGCGCTCCAGCGGAGCTGGAAAACGGTGCCCTTCTTGGTCAGGTGCAGCAGGCACAGCACCACGCTGACCGCCTGGGAGACGATGGTGGCGACGGCTGCCGACCATACGCCCCAGCGGAACGCACCCACAAACAGCAGGTCAAGGGCGATGTTGGTGAGGGACGAGACGATCAGGTAGTACAGGGGGCGGCGGCTGTCGCCCAGGGCGTTCATGATGCCGGTGAAGGTGTTGTACATAACCACCGTGCCGATCCCGGCAAAGTAGCAGCGGAAGTAGCTGACAGCGTCGGCCATCACCTGGGGGTCGGTCTCCATCCACCGCAGCAGCGTGGGGGTAAAGCCCACGCCCACGGCGGTCAGGAAGATGCTGCTGAACAGGCCCAGCAGCACCGTGGTATGGATGGTGCGGGACACCCGGTCATAGTCCCCCGCGCCGAAATAGCGGGAGATGGCCACGCCCGCGCCGGTGGCCGCACCGGCGAAGAAGCTGACCATCAGGAACACCAGCGGGCCCGAGGCGCTGACGGCGGCCAGGGCGTTATCCCCCAGGAACTTGCTGACGATCAGCGCGTCGGCGGTGTTATAGAGCTGCTGAAAGAGCTGGCTGAGAAAAATCGGGACGGCAAACACGCTGATGAGACGCCAGGGGACGCCGTGGGTCATGTCCTTGGTTCCGGCGGACGCCATGGGATCACGCTCCTTTCGATGGATGAAAATTCTGCGGCAAGATAAGCGCCCAGACCTTGCGTCTGAGCGCTTATTCCTTATTTGTTGCGCCAGGTAGAGGGGCTCAGCAGCACCAGCATGGGCATCAGCTCCAGACGGCCCATCAGCATGATCAGGGCCAGCACCAGCTTGCTGAACCAGGAGAGGGGCGCGAAGTTGGCCATGGGGCCCAACGCGCCCAGAGACGGGCCCACGTTGCTGACGCAGGTCAGCGCCGCCACGAAGGACTCCGTAAAGCCCAGCACGTCCAGGGAGACCACCAGCGTACCGGCCATCAGCACCAGCAGATACGCCACCTGGAACATATGGGCGGAGGTGACGGCCCGCTCGTCCACGCTCTGGCCGTCCATGGTGATGACGGATACCCGGTTGGGGTGGATGATGTGATCCAGCTCACGCCGCAGGCTCTTCACCTGCAGCATCAACCGGCTGACCTTCATGCCGCCCGCGGTGGAACCGGCGCAGCCGCCCACATACATCAGCAGCACCAGAATACAGCGGCTGAAGGTGGGCCACAGGGTGAAGTCCTTGGTGGCGTAGCCGGTGGTGCTCATGATGGTGGTGGCCTGGAAGGCGGCGTCCTTGGCGGACTCATACCAGCCCTGGCCCAGCTCCACATGGAGATCCACGCAGATAAGGCCGATGGTGACGGCCAGGATCAGCAGGTACCAACGCAGCTCCTCGCTGCGCAGGGCGTCCTTGATCCGTCCCCGGACAACGGCGTACAGCAGCGAGAAATTGATGCCCGCCAGAAACGTAAAGACGATGATCACCCATGTGATGGCGTCTGATTGATAGGAGGCGATGGAGGTGTTGCGGACAGAGAAGCCGCCGGTAGCCATGGTGGTAAAGGCGTGGTTCACCGCGTCGAACCAGGACATGCCCGCGATCCGCAGCGCCACGGCCTCCGCCGCCGTCAGCACGATATAGATGGTGTAGAGGATCTTGGCGGTGCCGCCCACACGGGGCACCAGCTTGGACTTGATGGGGCCGGGGCTTTCCGCCTTCATCAGGTAGTAGGCGCCGTCGCCCAGATGGGGCGTCAGGGCAAGGAACAGCACCAGAACGCCCATGCCGCCCATCCACTGGGTCTCGCTGCGCCAGAAGAGGATGCTGGGCGGCATGGTCTCCACCGAGTCCAGAATGGTGGCGCCGGTGGTGGTCAGGCCGGAGGCCGTCTCAAACAGGGCGTCCACAAATGAGGGGATGGTGTCCGACAGCAGGTACGGAAACGCACCCAGCAGCGTCAGCGCCACCCAGGCCAGCGCCACGGCGGCATAGCCGTCCCGGCCCTGCATCCGCATACGGGTCACCGGCACCAGATAGGCCAGTGAGCCCAGAATACCGCACAGCAGCGCCGAGGAGAGAAACGCCTCCCAGCAGCCGTCGCCATATCCCAGGCTTACCAGCAGGGGCAGCAGCATAAAGCCCGCCTCCACCCACAGGATATAGCCCACCGTGCGGGTGATCAATCGAATGTTCATGAAATACGTTACCTCTTTGGTTCAAAAAGATAGGCAGTTATGGGTATTATATCCCCTCCCGCCGGAGGCTGTCAAGCCTAACGGGTTCTTTACCGGCGGCGGCATGCATAGGGATAGAGAGATGATATGAAAAAGGAGCGATGCCCATGTTCCGGAAGCTGCGCTATCTCTGGGCCTTCCTGCTGGCGGCGGCCGCCGCCGTGCTGCTTCGGGGACTGGCCCAGGCCCTCCCCTGCCCTGCCACGGAGGTGCTCTCCCCCATGAACGAGAGCCCCTGGGAGCTGGGCAAGCTGGTATTCTGGCCGTACCTGGCCGCGGCGCTGCTGCTGTGGCGGCTGGAGCCGGAGGACGGCACCTCCCGTGGCGGACACTGTGCCGCCCTGCTGGCCGCCACGGCGCTGATGATTCTATTATGCCGGCTTCTGTGGGGCGTCATGCCCCTGTGGCTGCTGTTTTCCGCCGCCGCGGCAGGCGGCATGGCGCTGTATCACTTTCTGCTGCGCCGCCGTCTGCGGGGCGGTGAGCTGGTGTGGTATCTGCTGGCCATCCTGATGGGGGTGGCGTATCTGATCCTGACGGCGCTGCCCCTGACGGGCGGCATTTTTCTCGATCCCCGTGACGCGGCGGTCATGGGGGTGATACCGTTTTAGGTATCACCCTCATGCGCTTTTTTTGCACATTTTTTGTGCATTTGGTCCGTTTTGACTATAGCATCTGCACAGAGAGTCTGCTAAGATACAGGCATGGCAAGGGCCGGGATACCCGGCGGCTTTTGTGTACCGTGACGGAAAGCGTACCATTAGAAATTCAAATGACAGATTCTGTAAATAATATTGCAAATTGCAAGATTCATTATTATAATATAATACAGACTATACTTGTAAGAATAACCATAAAACTCAAATAAGAAGGTGAACGTGTATGGAACTTCAGATTCAGGATCTTGTTTCTTCCATCAAAAAGGACGGCATCGACAGCGCCAATCAGGAGGCTGCCGCTATCCTGGCCGACGCCCGGAAGCAGGCCGACGCCATTGTGGCCGACGCGAAGGCGGAGGCGGACAAGCTGCGCGGCGACGCCAGGGCGGAGATCGAGGTGTTCAAGAGCAGCGCCCAGCTGGACGCCCAGCAGGCCAAGCGGGACGCGGTGCTGGCCTTCCGCCAGGAGATTCAGAGGGAGTATGAAAAGCTGCTGTCTGCTGATGTGGGCAAGGCGCTGGATCAGCAGGCGCTGGTGAAGCTCATTCAGGCCGCCGTGCAGGGCGAGGACGTCGCCGCCTATACCGTGGAGGTGGGGCAGGTGACGGACGGCCTGCGCCAGGAGCTGGCCCAGGAGCTGAAGGCCGGGCTGGAGATCCGCCCCTCCAAGAAGGTGGGCGCGGGCTTCCGTCTGGCCGCCAAGGACGGCTCCGGCTACTTCGACTGCTCGGAGCAGGAGATCGCGGAGATGCTGATGCCCTTCTTCCGGGATACCCGCCTGTAAGGGGGTGCCGCTGTGGCTTCCTATTACTATCTGATCTCCAGCCTGCCCATGCTGAAAGCCCAGGGGGAGCCTCCCATGGACTACGCCGCATTTCTGGCCATGTGCCAGACGGCGGTGAGCGGCGGGGTCTACCGGACGCTGGAGACGCTGACGGTGGAATCGGACAAGGGACCGCTGCTGTCGGAATGGGCCGCCTTTTATAAGACCCTGTCCCGTGAGCTGACCTATCAGCGGAATGTGAAGCTGGGCCGCCCCTGCCCCATCCCCGCCGACCGGGACGCCGCCATCGTGCAGACGGTGACGGCGGCGGTGAACGCCGAGAACCCGCTGGAGGGCGAGCGGCTTTTGCTGGAGCTGGAATTCCGCCGCCTGGACGATATGGTCGGGCTGCACAATTTCGACGACCACGCCCTGTATGGCTACGCCATGAAGCTGCGGCTGCTGGAGCGGCAGCGGGGCTTCCGGTACGAGACCGGCAAGCGGGCCTTTGACGGCCTGATGGCCAACATCCGCCAGCAGGTCGCCAGCCTATCATGAACAGGAGAAACGAAATGGACAAAGTGACAGGATATGTGACCGGAGTGAACGGGAATCTGGTGTCCGCCAGCTTTTCCGGCTCCGTGCGTAAAAATGAAGTGGGCTATGTGCTGGTGGGGGATGACCGCCTGAAGGGCGAGGTCATCCGCGTCAACGGCGACACGGCCAGTATGCAGATCTATGAGATGACCAACGGCATCCAGGTGGGCGACAAGGTGGAGCTCTCCGGCGAGCTGATGAGCGTGGAGCTGGGCCCCGGTCTGCTGACCCAGGTGTTCGACGGTCTGCAGAATCCCCTGCCGGAGCTGGCCGAGAAGTGCGGCTACTTCCTGGAGCGGGGCGTGTATCTGGATCCCATCCCCAACCGCGACTGGGAGTTCACGCCCCGGGTAAAGCCCGGCGACACCGTCACCGCGGGCGACGCCGTGGGCAGCGTGCCGGAGGGCTTATTCACCCACCTTATCATGGTGCCCTTCGGCCTGAAGGGCGAGTGGAAGGTGAAGTCCGTCCGGGAGAAGGGCGTGTATAACGTCCGGGACACCGTGGCGGTGGTGGAAAACGAGCAGGGCGAGGAGCAGGAGCTGACCATGGTGTTCTCCTGGCCGGTAAAGCAGCCCATCCGCTGCTATGAGGAGCGCCTGCGCCCCGACGAGACGCTGGTGACCCAGCTGCGCTGCGTGGATACCTTCCTGCCGGTGGCCAAGGGCGGCACCTTCTGCGTGCCCGGCCCCTTCGGCGCGGGCAAGACGGTGCTGCAGCACATGGAGGCCAAGAACGCCGACGTGGACATCGTCATCGTGGCCGCCTGCGGCGAGCGCGCCGGCGAGGTGGTGGAGGTGCTGACGGAGTTCCCCGAACTGACCGACCCCCGTACCGGACGCTCCCTGATGGAGCGCACCATCATCATCTGCAATACCTCCTCCATGCCGGTGGCCGCCCGTGAGGCGTCGGTGTACACCGCCGTCACCATGGCGGAGTACTACCGCCAGATGGGGCTGGACGTGCTGCTGCTGGCGGACTCCACCAGCCGGTGGGCCCAGGCCATGCGTGAGATGAGCGGCCGTCTGGAGGAGATCCCCGGCGAGGAGGCCTTCCCCGCCTATCTGGAATCCGTCATCGCCTCGTTCTATGAGCGTGCCGGTAAGGTGCGGCTGAAGGACGGCAAGATCGCCTCCGTCACCATCGGCGGCACCGTGTCCCCCGCAGGCGGCAACTTCGAGGAGCCTGTGACCCAGGCCACACTGAAGGTGGTGGGCGCGTTCCACGGCCTGTCCCGTGAGCGCTCCGACGCCCGCAAGTACCCCGCCATCCACCCCATCGACTCCTGGTCCAAGTATCAGGGCGTGGTGGACATGGAGCGAGTGGAGCAGGCCCGCGCCATCCTCAAGCGCAGCAGCGAGATCAACCAAATGATGAAGGTCATCGGCGAGGAGGGCACCTCTGACGAGGACTATGTGGTCTATCAGAAGGGTGAGCTGCTGGACGCGGTCTATCTCCAGCAGAACTCCTTTGATCCCATCGACGCGGCCTGCGGCCCTGACCGCCAGCGCCACGAGTTCGATGTGCTGTACGACGTGCTGACCCGGAATTTCGCCCTGAGCGATAAGAAAGAGATCCGCGCCTTCTTCAACCAGCTCCGTCAGGAGTTCCTGGACTGGCACAACACCGAGTTCCGGACGCCGGAGTTCGAGGCCCAGGAAAAACGGCTCAAGGACTTTTACCTGAGCAAGGCAGCGCTTTGAGAGGTGAGTCAATATGCAGAAAGTTTACACGAAAATCGAATCCATCGTGGGCAACGTGGTGACCGTCCGGGCCTCCGGCGTCCGTAACGGCGACCTGGCCCTGGTGGGCGACAGCTACGCCAACGTCATCAAGCTGGACAAGGATCTGGTGACGCTGCAGGTGTTCAGCGGTACCCAGGGCGTCAGCACCACGGATCCCGTCCGTTTCCTGGGCCGCCCCATGATGGTGTCCTTCTCCGACCACCTGCTGGGCCGTATCTTTGACGGCGCGGGCGTGCCCCGCGACAACGGCCCGGCCCTGACGGAGAATATGATTCCCATCGGCGGCCCCTCCGTGAACCCGTCCAAGCGTATCGTACCCAACAAGATGATCCGCACCGGCATCCCCATGATCGACGTGTTCAACACGCTGGTGGAGAGCCAGAAGCTGCCCATCTTCTCCGTGTCCGGCGAGCCCTATAACCAACTGCTGTCCCGCATCGCCATGCAGGCCCAGGTGGATATCATCGTGCTGGGCGGCATGGGACTGAAATACGACGACTATCTGTTCTTCAAGGACACGCTGGAGAAGAGCGGCGCCATGGGCCGCACGGTGATGTTCATCCACACCGCCTCCGACCCCACCGTGGAGTGCACGCTGGTGCCGGATATGGCCCTGGCCGTGGCGGAGCAGTTCGCTCTGGCCGGAAAGCGGGTGCTGGTGCTGCTGACGGATATGACCAACTACGCCGACGCCCAGAAGGAGATGGCCATCACCATGGAGCAGGTGCCCTCCAACCGCGGCTATCCCGGCGACCTGTACAGCTGCCTGGCGTCCCGCTATGAAAAGGCCGTGGACTTCGGCGACGCGGGCTCCATCACCATCCTGGGCGTGACCACCATGCCCGGCGACGACGTGACCCACCCCGTGCCCGACAACACCGGCTATATCACCGAGGGGCAGTACTACCTGAAAAACGGCCACATCGAGCCCTTCGGCTCCCTGTCCCGCCTGAAGCAGAACGTCAACGGCAAGACCAGAAGCGACCACCGGGCTCTGATGGACGGCATGATCCGCCTGTACAGCGCCTATAAGGAGAGCCTGGAAAAGAAGTCCATGGGCTTCATGATGTCCGAGTGGGACGAAAAGCTGCTGAAATACGGCCATCTCTTTGAGACGAAGCTGATGGATCTGAGCGTGAACATCCCCCTGGAGGAGGCGCTGGATCTGGGCTGGGAGATCCTGGCCGAATGCTTCGAGCCCAACGAGACGGGCCTGAAATCCAGCCTCATTCAGGAGAGATGGCCCAAGAGCGCCGCTGCGGAGTAAGGAGGCGCCTATGGCTGTCAAGCTGACAAAAAACGAATTAAAGGTGCAGAAGGACCGCCTGAAGCAGTTTCAGCGGTATCTCCCCACGCTGCAGCTGAAAAAGCAGCAGCTGCAGGCTGTGGTGATGCAGGTCACCGTCCAGCTGGAGCAGGTGGCGCGGCAGCGCCAGGCCGCCGTGGCGGGTCTGGACGACTGGGTGGCCGTCTTCGCGGAAAACGACAGCTTTCCGGCGGAGAAGCGGCTGGAGACCCTCGTCCGCCCCAAGCATGTGGTGTGCGGCGAAGAGAACATCGCCGGCGTGGTGGTGCCTGTGTTCCAGGAGCTGAGCTTCGAGGATATCCAATACGACGTGGCGGACTATCCCCTGTGGGTGGATACCGCGGCGGTGCGCCTGCGGGAGATCGCCCGGCTGGACGCGCTGGAAAAGACGCTGCGCCGTCAGGTGGAGCTGCTGGAGCAGGAGCTTCGTGCCACGGCCCAGCGGGTGAACCTGTTTGAAAAGGTGAAGATCCCCGAGGCCAAGGAGAACATCCGGGTCATCGGCATCTATCTGGGCGACCAGCAGACCTCCGCCGTGGTGCGGGGCAAGATCGCCAAGAAGAAGCTGCAGGAGGTGGGCCGATGATCGAAAGAATGAAGGTGGTCCACATCGTGGCGGCCGCCTCGGAAAAGACCACCCTGCTGGATCGGCTCCGTGAGCTGGGGGTCGTCCACTTCGCGGAGAAGGCCGGCGCCGACCAGCAGTATACAGAGCGCTTCGCCCAGTTGTCCCGTATGGCGCTGGCGCTGCAGGAGTATCCCAAGACCCCGCAGGAGACGACGGTGCTGTCCGACAGCGAATTTGAAGCCTTCTATCAGCAGCTGTCCGACTGCATGAGCCGCAGAAAGGCGCTGCTGGAGCAGCAGACCGCCGCCCATGCCGCCGCGGAAAAGCTGGCCGAATGGGGCCGCTTCGCTCCGACTGAGCTGCGGGAATTGAAGGAACAGGGCTGGGATATCCACATCTACCGCACCGACAAAAAGACCATGGCCGCCCTGGAGGCCGACCCGGACGTCCGCTTCGTGCGGCTGGCTCCGGTGGGCAAGATGCCCACGCTGGCGGCCTTCGCACCATTGCCCGCCGGGTACGCCGCCACGGAGTTCCCCATCCCGGAAAAGGGACTGGACGAGCTGGAGCAGGAGCAGCGCGACTGCGCACAGGGCCTTGCGGACTGCGAGACCTTCCTGACCCAGGCGGCGGCCCATCTGCCCAGCATCCATGACCAGATGCTCAAGACCCAGAACGCCGCCGAATACTCCGCCGTCAGCAACACGTCCCAGAGCCAGGACGGCCTGGTGTGGCTCAGCGGCTATCTTCCGGCGGATGACGCGGCGGGCTTCAAAAAGGCCGCCGCCGAGGCCCACTGGGCCTGGGCCATGGAGGATCCGGACTCCGATGACGGCAAGGTACCCACCAAGGTAAAGTACAACAAGGTCACCCGGCTGATGATCCCGGTGTTCGACATTCTGGGCACCGTCCCCGGCTATCGGGAGTACGATATTTCTTTCTGGTTCCTGGGGTTCTTTACCCTGTTCTTCGCCATGATCATCGGCGACGCCGGATACGGCTGCCTGTTCCTGCTGGCGGCGCTGGCGCTGACGGTAAAGAACAAAAAGGCTTCTACCGCCGTGCAGCTTCTGTGGGTGCTGTCCATCGCCACCATCATATGGGGTGCGCTGACCGGCACATGGTTTGGCCTGGAGCAGGCTATGCAGGTGCCCTTCCTGAAACGGCTGGTGATCCCCACCTTTGCCAACTACCCGGCGTACTTCAATGTCTCCACCACCACCCAGCAGAATACCATCATGAAGTTCTGCTTCATTCTGGGCACGGTGCAGCTGTCCCTTGCCTGCGTGATGAACATCCGCCGCAAGCTGAAGGAGCACGATCTCAGCTGGGTGGCCGATCTGGGCTGGCTGGCCGCCATCGACGCGCTGTATTTCGTGGTGCTGTATCTGGTCATCGGCCAGCAGGTGAACCTGATCCCCGTGGCCTGCGTGGTCATCGCGGGCTTCCTGCTGGTGGTGTGCTTCGGCGGCATGGCCCCGGACAAGACCTTTGCCCAGGGATTGAAGGCGGGCCTTGGCGACGCGTTTACGGTGTTCCTGAACACCATCAGCGCCTTCGGCAACATCATGAGCTATATCCGGCTGTTCGCCGTGGGCATGGCGTCTCTGGCCATCGCCCAGAGCTTCAACAACATGGCCTTCGGCTTCAAGGGCCCGCTGGTCATCGCCGCCATCCTGATCCTGCTGATCGGCCACGGGCTGAACATCGTCATGGGCCTGCTGTCCGTGGTGGTGCACGGCGTGCGGCTGAACCTGCTGGAGTTCTCCGGTCAGTTGGGTATGGAGTGGGCCGGTATTGCCTACGATCCCTTCAGAAAACGTGATAAAATCAAAAAATAAACGGATAGGAGATCAATTATGAGTATCGAATTTATTGGTATGGCCTGCGCTCTGGGCCTGTCCGCCATGGGCTCCGCGTTCGGTTCCGGCTTTGCCGCTCAGGCTTCTGTGGGCGCGTGGAAAAAGTGCTACGCCAACGGTAAGCCCGCTCCCTTCATCATGGTGGCCTTCTCCGGCGCACCGCTGACCCAGACCATCTATGGCTTCTTGCTGATGAACTTCATCCGCAGCGCCGTGGAGGGCGGCTGTGACGCGGTGCTGGCCATGTTCACCGGCATCTTTGCGGGCCTGGCCATCGGTCTGTCCGCCTTCTTCCAGGGCAAGGTGGCCGCCGCCTCTGCCGACGCGCTGGGCGAGACCGGAAAGGGTACCGCCAACTACTTCATCGTCATCGGTATTATCGAAACGGTGGCCCTGTTCACGCTGGTGTTCAGCCTTCTGCTGCTGCAATAAGCGCGTTTTGATACGCCGTATATACGGACGCAAAAGCCATCGGAAGCCGTAGGGCTTCCGATGGCTTTCGTTTGCGCAGAAAAGTTTTCGCTGCCTTTCGGCTGCGTGCTTGCTATACTTTTCTCAACAGCGCTTCGTGCAAACAACATGCTTTCCATGGGGGTAACGGGATGGAAAAACACGGCTCTTATGTATATCGCCCTATGAGGGGATGTACAACCTGCTGACCAATATTGCGGCCCAGCGCAGCGATGTGGAGCTGATGATCCACATCGGCAATCTGGAGGAGGGCCTGCAGGCGATCCTGGACAACCGCGACAAGCGCATCAACGCCATCATCTCCCGCGGCGGCACCACAGAGGTGATCCGCCGCTCCTGCAGTATTCCGGTATGCGACATCACCCCGTCCGCCTACGACATCCTGCGCACCATCCGGCTGGCCCAGGGCATGAGTGAGCGGTTCGCCGTGATCGGCTTCCCCTCCATATCCGAACCGACCCGGATGCTCTGCGAGATCCTGCAGTACGACTGTCAGGTCATCACCATTCACAGCGAGGAGGAGTGCAACCGGAGCCTTCAGCAGCTGAAGGACGACGGGATCCGGATCATCGTCGGGGACACCATTGCCGTGGATTGCTGCAAAAAATACGGAATGAGAGGGCTTTTGATCGTCTCCGGCATCGAGAGCGTGGAGAGCGCCATCAACAGCGCCGTGGAGATGCATCGCTATTATGCCGGCATCTCCCGGCAGGCCATGCTGCTGTCGGACGTGCTGCACAGCAGCGAGCTGCAGGTGATGATATACGATCCGGAAGGGCATCCGGTATATGACAGCGGGGAAAAGCTGCCCGCCTCTCTGCACAAGTATCTGCGTGAGCAGGTGCCCCATGTGCTGACGCAGAAGGTCATCAAGGTCAGCCAGCGGTTCGGCGGCGAGTATTACACCATCCAGGGCCGCACGCTGCACTCCGACGGCGACGAGTTCTGCGTCTACTTCGTGCAGCAGTCCACCAGCGCCGCGCCGGACAAGTACCGGATCCGCTATCTGGCGCCGGGGTCGGATATGCCCAACAGCTATCCCCTGGAGTATTATCTGGGCAACAGCCTCTATGCACAGGAGCTGCGGGGCATCTGCGAGCGCTATGCCGGAAGCGGGAAGCCGTTTCTGCTGGGCGGCCCGCCCGGCACCGGCAAGGATCGCTTCGCGCACTATATCTATACCCGCAGCAAGTGGAAGCACAGCTCCTTCGTCATCATCAACGCCGTAGAGTTGACAAAAAAGGGCTGGGATTTTCTGCTGAATAACGAGCACTCCCCTCTGACGGACGTGGGCGTGACCATCTATTTCAAGAATCTCCACCATCTGCAGCAGGAGCAGGCCCGGCAGCAGCTGCTGTATCTGCGCAACTCCCATGCGGCAAAGACCAGCCGCCTGTTGTTTTCCTATAACACCGGAAGCAGCGAGGTGCTGAACAACGAGCTGTACTACTTCCTTACGGAGGAAATGCATTGCATGCAGCTGCGCACGCTGCCGATCACCGCACGGCCGCAGGACATTCCGTTTCTGACGGCGCTGTACATCAACGCCTTTAATGTGCAGTTCGGCACCCGGGTGATCGGCCTGACGAAGGACGCCATGCTGACACTGCAGAATCAGAGCTGGCCCCGCAATGTGGATCAGCTGGTTCAATTCGTGCAGAATCTGGTCATCAGCTCGGAATCCTCTTATATTTCCAATGAGGCGGTGCATCGGCTGCTGAATATGGAGGAAACGGCACATCCGGCACTGGAAACTTACAGCATCGACCTGAACCGTCCCCTTGACGAGATCATCCGCCAGGTGGTGCGCACCGTCTATCTCTCGGAAAATATGAACCAATCCCACACCGCCAGGCATCTGGGCATCAGCCGCAGCACCGTGTGGCGCCTTCTGAAGGACTGAACAATTTATGATCAAAAAAGCCGTATAGACCATATTTTATGGTCTATACGGCTTTTTAACATCATTTTTTCACTTGTCTATTTTGCACAAAAACAGACGGTCTCATTTCACAGCTGTATTAAATTGAAACACATCGAATTGTAAAATGTTTTATTTTGAAACGCACTGTCGTGTTTCGCATCTTTCGACAACCGGGGTAAAAATTGTACAATAAGGGCAAGCAAAAAGAGAAGATGTTTGACAAAAAAACACAGGCGGGCTGTGCAGCGGCTCGCCATTCGGCTGGGACAGCTGCTTCGGGCGCTGCTGGCGGAAAACAGGGACAAGCGCCTGATGATCATCGGCGGCGACACGCTGCTGGGCTTCATGACGGCCATCCACTGCACGGAGCTGATGCCGCAGCGGGAGCTGGCCGACGGCATGGTGCTCTCCGCCCTGGAGAAGGACGGCGGCACCTATCAGGTCATCACAAAATCCGGCGGCTTCGGCAGCGACAAGCTGCTGCTGACCCTGTAAAACGCTCTGTTGGCAAAAGCAGCCGGGCGCTGCTGGAACGATACAATTTATGCTTCGGGAGGTATTTTGATATGTCACTGGAAAAATACAGCATGACCATGCCGCGCACCGTTTACAGCGGCATGGACGCACTGGAAAATCTGAAAACCATCGTGAAGGACGCCAAGAAGGTGGCCATCTTCACGGACCGCAGGATCCTGAGCACCGGTCTGGTGGATCTGCCGCTGGCAAAGCTGCAGGAGGCCGGCAAGGAGACGATCGTTATCTCCGATCTGCCGCCGGAGCCCACCTATATGCAGGTGCAGAAGCTGGTGGATGAGTTCAAGGCGTCCGGCGCGGACTTCATCGTGGCGGTGGGCGGCGGCAGCGCTATGGATACCGCCAAGCTGGCGAGCCTGCTGGCTACGGAGCGCTATACGGTGAAGGATCTGCTGGACGATCCCACGCTGGCGGTCAAGACGGTGAAAACCTGCCTGATCCCCACCACCGCCGGGACCGGCTCCGAGGCGACCCCCAACGCCATCGTGGCCGTCCCCGAGCAGGAGCTGAAGATCGGCATCGTCAACAGCAGCATGGTGCCGGATTATGTGGTGCTGGACGCGGAGATGATCCGTAAGCTGCCCCGCAAGATCGCCGCGGCCACCGGCATTGACGCCATGGCCCACGCCATCGAGTGTTTCACCAGCAACAAGGCCAATCCCTTCAGCGACATCTTCGCCCTGGAGGCGTTCGATCTGATCATGAACAACATCGAGACGGCCTGCGACGATCCGGACGCCATGGAGGCAAAGAACCGGATGCAGATCGCCGCGTTCTACGCCGGTGTCGCCATCACCTGCTCCGGCACCACCGCCGTACACGCCCTGAGCTATCCGCTGGGCGGCAAGTATCACATCGCCCACGGCGTTTCCAACGCCATCTTGCTGGTGCTGGTCATGAAGTTCAACGAGCCGGTGATCCGCGGCAAGCTGGCCGTGGCCTATGACCGCATCGTACACGGTGAAAAGACCTGCACGACCGAGGCGGAAAAGAGCGCCTGGGTGGTGGAGCGCATGGGACAGATCGTCCGGCACCTGGATATCCCCACCAGTCTTTCCGAGTTTAATGTTCCCCGAGAGGATCTGGACGGGCTGGTAAAGGCCGGTATGCAGGTGCAGCGTCTGCTGGTGAACAACATGCGGACGGTAACGCCGGAGGACGCCAGAAATATCTATTTGGAGATCATGTAAATCACTGAAACTGAATGATACTGCGATGGAGGATGTGATTATGAAATGTGTACCGATCAAGGGCATTATTACGCCGATCCTGACCCCGATGAACGCCGATGAGAGCGTGAACCTGGACGAGCTGCGCCGCCAGATCGAGCGGCTCATCGCCGGGGGCGTGCACGGCATTTTCCCCTTTGGCACCAACGGTGAGGGCTACATCCTCAGCATGGAGGAGAAGATCAGCGTGCTGGAGGCCACCATCGACCAGGTGAAGGGCCGGGTCCCCGTTTACGCCGGTACCGGCTGCGTCAGCACCCGCGACACCATCACCCTCAGCCGTGAGGCGGAGCGCCTGGGCGCGGACATCCTGTCCATCATTACCCCCAGCTTTGCCGTGGCCTCCCAGCAGGAGCTGTATGACCACTACTGTGCGGTCGCCGCTCATGTGGACACCCCCATCGTGCTGTACAACATCCCGGCGCGTACCGGCAACAAGCTGCTGCCGGAGACCGTGTGCCGGCTGGCCAAGGATGTGGAGGTCATCAAGGGCGCCAAGGATTCCAGCGGCGACTGGGAGAATCTGAAGGCGTATATCCAGCTGACGAAGGATCTGGACTTCTCCGTGCTGTCCGGCAACGACTCGCTGATCCTGCCCGCCCTGAAGGAGGGCGGCGTGGGCGGCATCGCCGGATGCTCCAACGTGTATCCCAAGGTCCTCTCCAGCATCTATGAGCTGTTCCAGGAGGGCAAGCTGGACGAGGCCCAGGCCGCACAGGACTCCATCGCCAGCTTCCGCGCCGTATTCAAGTACGGCAACCCCAATACGGTGGTCAAGACGGCGGTCGCTATGCTGGGCTACAATGTGGGCAAGTGCCGCGCTCCCTTCAACCAGCTGCCCCAGGAGGGCCTGGAGGCTCTGGAGAAGGTACTGCAGGAAAACAAGGACAAGGGCATGTGCTAAGGAGGGTACGGAGATGAATCAGCTTCCGATTTTGGGCATTTCCATGGGCGACCCCTTCGGAAACGGCCCGGAGATCACAGTAAAGGCTCTGGCTGACCGGGCGGTCTATGACCGCTGCCGCCCGCTGGTGGTCGGCGGCGTCAGCTGCATGGAGTACGCCGCACAGGCGGCGAAGGCCGTTTCCGGCATCGACATGAAGGTACGCCGGATCACCTCGGTCAGCGAGGCGGCCTTTGCCTACGGCACCATCGACGTATACGATCTGGGGCTCGTGAAGCCCCAGGATATCCCCGGCGATCCCGCACACCCCGCTCCCTTCGGGCTCGGTGCGACGGCGCTGGGCGGCGAGGCGGCCTTCCAGTATGTCAGGACCGTCATCCAGCTGGCCATGGAGGGACAGATCGACGCCACCATCACCAACGCGCTGAGCAAGGAGGCCATCAACATGGCCGGCCATCACTACAGCGGCCACACGGAGATCTACGCCGACTACACCCACACCTCCAAGTACACCATGATGCTGGCCCACGAGGATCTGCGTGTGGTCCACGTCTCCACCCACGTCTCCCTGCGCCAGGCCTGCGACCTGGTGAAGAAGGAGCGGGTGCTGGATGTGATCCGCATCGCTGACGCCGGGTGCAAGGCCATCGGCATCAAGCATCCCAAGATCGGCGTGGCCGGTCTGAACCCCCACTGCGGCGAAAACGGCATGTTCGGCACCGAGGAGATCCAGGAGATCCAGCCCGCCATCGACGCCGCGCTGGCAGAGGGCATCAACATTCCCGAGAAGAAGCCCACGCCGCCGGACACGGTGTTCTCCAAGGCCATCGGCGGCTGGTACGATATCGTGGTGGTCATGTATCACGACCAGGGCCACATTCCCCTGAAGGTCAAGGGCTTTGTGTACAACAGGGCCGAGGGACACTGGGACGCCGTGGCCGGCGTCAATGTGACGCTGGGGCTGCCCATCATCCGCGCCAGCGTGGATCACGGCACCGGCTTCGGCCATGCCGGAGACGGCCACGCCAACGAGCTGAGCCTGATCAACGCCATGGACTACGGCATCCGCATGGCCAACGCCAAACGGGAAGCCGCCGGTGCGCAGGCGTGAAGGAGGACATATGAAGATTACTATGACGGAAGCGGTCTGCCGGGAGGGCATGGAGCTGCTGGAGGGCAAGGCCGACATTTTTGTGGCGCATGACGCCAATCCCCATCACTATCCGGAGCATCTGAAGGACACCGACGCGCTGATCGTCCGCGTGGCGGACAAGGGCGCCATCGACGAGGCGTCCATGCTGGCCAGCCCCGCGCTGAAGGTCATCGGACGCACGGGCATCGGCTACGACTCCGTGGATGTGGAGGCCGCCACGCGGCTGGGCATCCCGGTGGTCATCACCCCCGGCGCCAACAACCGCAGCGTGGCCGAGCATGTTGTCACGCTGATGCTGGCACTGTCGAAGAATCTGGTGGAGGGCGATGTGGAGCAGCGCAAGGGCAACTGGAAGATCCGCGACGCCCACAAGGCCTTCGAGGTCGAGCAGAAGGTCTGCCTGCTGGTGGGCCTGGGCACCATCGGCAAGATCGTGGCCCATCTGTGCCAGGGGCTGGACATGAAGGTCATCGCCTACGACAGCTTCCTGACGAAGGAGCAGATGGCCGAGCTGGGCGTGGAAAAGTACGACGACAAATTCGAGGCCCTGGGCGCCGCCGATGTGGTGGTGCAGATGCCGCTGATTGAGGGCGTTACCAACAATACCATCGCCATGGCCGAGCTGAAGGCCATGAAGCCCACGGCGCTGCTGATCAACTGCGGACGCGGCGGTCTGGTCAACGAGCCGGATCTATGCGCGGCGCTGAAGGCGGGCGAGATCGCCGGTGCGGGGCTGGATGTGTTCTGGAACGAGCCCACCCGCACGGATGACGAGATCCTGCACTGCCCCAACGTGATCGTCAGTCCCCACAGCGCCGCCCAGACCCGCGAGGCGGTCATCAAGATGGCCACCATGTGCGTGGAGGGCTGCCTGGCTGTGTGCGACGGCAAGAAGTGGCCCTATGTGGCGGACAAGAAGGTATACGACCATCCCCGCTGGGCCGGGAAAGAATGGGCTGAGGTGTAACATATGAAAGAAACCGTCGCCAAGCTGAAAAAAGCACGCCTGACGGTGCTGCTGGCCAATCTGATCTACTTCCTGGCAGTACTGGCGTTGGGCTTCCTGATCTTCGTCAAGGGCCGCGGCGGTCTGCTGTACGGCTTGGTGGCGGCCGCACTGGCGGCCTATCTTGCGCTGATCCGGCCGTTGACCGTCAGATACAAACGCACCGCACGGGAAGGCCTTCTCCGGGAAAACGTATGCCGGGGGATGAGCGATTTCACCTATCTCCCCAAGGCGGGCTTTACCGCCCAGGAGTTTCAGGAGGCCGGTCTTATGGCCGGTGACACAGGCAAGGCATTCCTGAGCCGCGAGCTGGTGACAACCTGTAAATGCGGCTTCCGCCTGAAAATGGCAGATGTGACCTTCCCGGTCAGGAAGGATGGGCTGAACGCTATGTTCAACGGTATGCTGCTGCACGTCACCAACGACAGCGCAACGTTTCCGGAGCTGCGGCTGACATCCGGTGAGACGGACGTGCCGCCGGCGGCCAGAGCGCTGCTGGAGCAGCTGCCGGGAGAGTACTCCCTGTGGGCCGGGCGTCAGGGCCTGTATCTGCTGCTGTGGGGACGGTTTATCGGCTTCCCGGTAAATCCGCTGCTGCACATCACGGAAAAGACCATGGAGGCCGCGCTGCTGCCGGAGGCCGCATGCGGCATGCGTCTGGCGCAGGTGCTGTCCGTCCCGGAGAAAAACAAGGAAAGGAACTGATCGCTTACGGAAATCAAAGAACAATCAGGACTCCGAAAGGTTTTGGAGGAAGTACCCATCCCCGGAATGTGCCGCGTGCGGCAGCGGTTCGACCGCGACGGCATCTCTGATGTGGCGGCGGTTCTGCGGGAAAAGCTGAATGACGAAAAGCTGAAGGCTCGCATTCGACCCGGAATGCGGGTGGTGCTGACCGGCAGCAGCCGCCAGATCGCCAACATGCCCCTGATCCTGAAGGAGCTGGCGGCCTTTGTCCGGGCACAGGGCGGCGAGCCCTGCATCATCCCCGCCATGGGCAGTCACGGCGGCGCCACCGCCGAGGGCCAGAAGGCCCTGCTGGAGGGCTACGGCATCACCGAGGACTACTGCGGCTGCCCCATCCTCTCCAGCATGGAGACCGTCCGGGTGGGACAGCTTCCGGACGGCGACGAGGTCCGTATGGACAGGTTCGCCCACGAGGCCGACGCGGTGATCGTCGTGGGCCGCATCAAGGCCCACACCGCCTTCCGCGGCACCTACGAATCCGGTCTGGTCAAGATGATGGCCATCGGTATGGGCAAGCGGGCCGGAGCGGATTCGCTGCACCGGGCCGGCTTCGGCAAGATGGGCGAGCGTCTTCCCCTGTACGCGAAGGTCGTGTTTGACAACTGTAACGTGATCTTCGGCGTGGCGCCCATTGAAAATGAATTCGACCAGACCTGCCGCATTGAGGTGATCCCGGCGGAGGAGATCTTTGACCGGGAGCCGGAGCTGCTGCGCTACGCCAAGAGCCGCCTGCCCCGCATCCTGCTGCCGGAAACGGATGTGCTGATCGTGGGCGAGATCGGAAAGAACTTCTCCGGCAGCGGCATGGATCCCAATGTGACCGGGACCTTCGGCACCCCCTACGCCACCGGCGGTATCCAAAAGCAGCGGGTGGTGGTGCTGGATCTGTCGGAACAGACACACGGCAATTTCATCGGCCTGGGTATGGCGGACACCACGACCAAGCGTGCCTTTGAAAAGCTGGATACCAACGCGGCCTACTTCAATATGCTGACCTCCACGGTGTTGTGCGTAGGCAAGATCCCCATGGTGCTGGAGGACGACAAGCTGGCCATCCAGGCGGCGCTGAAAACCCTGACCCAGGTGGACAGGGAGCACATCCGCATGGTGTACCTGAAAAACACCCTCTCGCTGGAGACCATTATGGTGTCCGAGGCGCTGCTGGAGCAGGTACGCGGCCGGGATGACATGGAGATTCTGGAACAGCCCCATCCCCTGTCCTTTGACAGCGAGGGCCGGCTGCTGGATCTGAACTAAATTGAAATAGGAAGTGAGCAATACACTTTGAGAAACGAAAAGTATAAACAGGATATCATCCCCGGCATCGTGCTGATGATATTCTCCATCGGCTATCTGGCGATGATCCCCAGTATTGTTGAGTTCAAGGGCATGGGCTCTACGCCGCTGACCAACCGCTTCGTCCCCTATCTGTGGGGCGGCGCGCTGCTGGTGCTGAGCGTGTGGATCCTGGTGCGCGGCATCATCAAGCGGAAAAAATTCCTGGCCGAGGGCGGCCAGATCAAAAAGACGCCGCTGCTGACTGTGCTCAAGGATTACCGCGAGGTGGTGGCAAGCTTCGTGGCGCTGGCCATCTATGTGGGCGTGATGAAGCTTCTGGGCTTCGCCATTTCCACGGCGCTCTACGTCTTTGCCCAGATCCTCATCCTGACGCCCAAGGCAAAGTGGAAGGCGACAACGGTTCCCGCCGCCATCACGGCGGTTTTGACCGGCGGCGTGCTGTTCTATATCTTCCGGTATCTGCTCAACGTGCTGCTGCCTGTCGGCATCCTGAGCATCTTCGGTCTGTAAGAAAGGTAGGGTGACACAATGGTTTTAGAAGGCTTGACCGCGGTGCTCCAGCCGCTGACCATCGCTCTGGTGGCACTAGGTACCATCGTGGGTATCATTTTCGGCTCCATCCCCGGCCTGACGGCCACAATGGCCATCGTCATGTTCCTGCCGGTAAGGTATTCCATGACCTCCTCGCAGGGCATCTCCATGCTGATGGCGCTGTACATCGGCGGTATCTCCGGCGGTTTGATCTCCGCCATCCTGCTGAATATCCCCGGCACCCCCTCCTCGGTCGCCACCTGCTTTGACGGAAAGCCGATGGCGGATAAGGGCGAAGCCGGGAAAGCGCTGGGCACCGGCGTGGTGTTTTCCTTCATCGGTACGATCATCGGTCTGATCCTGCTGATCGTGCTGTCCCCGGTGCTGTGCAACTTCGCGCTGAAGTTCCAGGCGTATGAGTACTGCGCACTGGCTATCTTCTCCCTGTCGATGGTCATCGCCCTGACGGGCCACGACATGCCCAAGGGCCTGATCAGCGCCGTGCTGGGCGCGCTGCTGGCCACGGTCGGTCTTGCGCCGATCGACTCCAAGCCCCGCTTTACCTTCGGTCTGTACCAGCTCAACAACGGCTTCGCCCTGGTGGTGCTGCTGATCGGCCTGTTCGCCATCTCCGAGATCATGGCCTATGCCGAGACGGTGCGCCATGCCCAGGACTACACCGTGCGCCAGAACGTCAAGATCAAGGGCGTGGGCTTCTCCATGAAGGAGTTCGTCGGTCAGATCCCCAATGCCATCGTCTCCGCCCTCATCGGCGTGGGCATCGGCATCCTGCCGGGCATCGGCGGCGGCGTGTCCTGCATGATCTCCTACACCGTGTCCAAGAATACCTCCAAGCACCGCGAGCTCTACGGCACCGGCATTATGGACGGCGTTGTGGCCTCCGAGACCGCCAACAACGGCACCATCGGCGGCGCTATGATCCCCCTGCTGGCGCTGGGCATCCCCGGCGACGCCGTCACCGCGATGCTGCTGGGCGGCCTGCAGGTACACAACGTGGCGCCCGGCCCGCTGATCTATGAGAAGAACGGCGCTGTGGTGTATGCCATCTTCTTCGCCATGGGCCTTTCCGCCATCTTCATGATTGTGTTCATGCTGTTCGGCATGAGGCTGTTCGTCTCCGTGCTGAAGATCCCCAAGAACTTCCTGCTGCCGGTCATCATCGTTCTGTGCGGCATCGGCGCCATCGGCAACTCCAACAACGTTTTCGATACCTACAGCATGGTGGCCTTCGGCCTGATGTCCTATCTGCTGATCAAGTCGAAGATCCCCACGGTGCCCATGATCCTGGGCTTCATCCTGGGGCCCATGTTCGAGGAGAACCTGCGCCGCGTTTCCCAGCTTTCCTCCAGCGAATCCCTCTTCAGCCACCCCATTTCCTGTGTATTTATTGTCGTGACGGTGATCGTAGTCATCTTCTCCGTCCGTGCCAACCGTAAGGATGCCCTCCGAGCACAGCAGGAGGAGCTGGCACAGATGGCCAAGCTGAAGGCGGCCCGGAACGACGGTGAATAAATTCAAAATTGTAATGAGGAGAAGTACCATGAAAAAAGTAATTTCCCTGGTTTTGGCCATGCTGATGGCCCTGTCTCTGGTGGCCTGCGGCGGCAGCAACGATGCTACCACCGACGATGTTGACCCCAATGCGGGATGGACCCCCACCAAGACCATCAATATCTACATGACCCACAGCGCCGGCGGCGATACCGACTACATGGGCCGTCAGCTGGCCACCGCGCTGGAGAAGGTCCTGGGCGTGTCCGTGGTCGTGACCAACGTCACCGGCTCCAACGGCGCCACCTGCATGCAGCAGTACAAGGACGGCGATAAGGACGGCTATACCCTCATCGCCACCAACACCGCCGCCCTCAACGGCAACGAGGCCACCGGCATGGTGGACTTCGGCTATGACGCCTTCGAGCCCGTCGCCGTCTACGGCATCCAGTCCGGCGAGAACATCGTCGTTCCCGCAGACTCTCCCTACAACACCCTGGGTGAGCTGATCGAGGCCACCAAGGCCAATCCCGGCCAGATCAAGTACGGCATCTCCACCGGCGGCGGCGTGTACATCCAGGCCTGCGTGCTGACCAACCTGGGCGGCGCTGAATTCAACATCATTGACGCCGGCGACGCCGCGACCCGCCTGACCGCTCTGCTGGGCGGCGAGGTGGACGCCACCTCCCTGACCTATTCCACCGCTGCCGACTACATCGAGAAGGGCCAGCTGAAGACCCTGTGCACCTGCCTGTCCAAGGCCCCTGACCTGCTGCCCGACATGGCCACCGCCCAGGAGACCATCCCCGAGCTGAAGATCGACACCGAGTATGTCCTTCTGGCACCCAAGGGTACGCCCGCCAACATCGTCAAGGCCCTGAATGACGCCGTGCTGGAAGCCACCGGCACCGACGATTGGATGCAGATGGTCAACGACTACTGCTTCCAGAACACCTTCGTCCTGAATGTTGACGACACCGTTGCCAACCTGAAGGAGCAGCGCGACCTGTTCCAGAGCTTTGTGCCGTTCCTGTAAGCCGGCGCGGAATTCCTGAGCAAATTCACAAGCAAGCGGAAGGAAGGCCCCGCAGAGGCGGGGCCTTCCTTTTTCTCATGCCAAGGAGGACGATCACATGATGGCTGAATTGCTGCGGCTGGAGCTGGTTCTCATGCTGCTGGCGGGATTGGGCTTTTTTCTGTGCAGGCGGCAGTTCCTGACGGGCGACGGGCAAAAGTGCCTGACGGATATTGTGACGGATGTGATACTGCCGTGCAATATTTTTCTGTCCTTTCTGGACAGCGGCGGTGTGGAGATGCTGCGGGCATCCCTTGTCACCGTGGGGCTCAGCGTTGTCACCATCGTGGGCAGCTCGGCGCTTGGCTGGTTGCTGTACCGGCGTATGGCGCCTCAGAAGCGTGCCGTGTTCCAATACGGCATCGCCAACTCCAACGCGCTGTTCATCGGCCTGCCCATCATTCAGGATCTGCTGGGCGCCGACGGCGTTCTGCAGCTGTCCATGTATCTGATCTTTGCCCGCGTATTCGTCTGGACCTACGGTCTGTCGCTGTACACCGGTACGCAGGGAAACCGGCGGGACGCCCTGAAAAAGTTGGTGACGCAGCCGGCCATGATCGCGGCCTATCTGGGCATTGCCGCCATGCTTACCGGGCTTAGGCCGCCGCAGTTCCTGCTGGATACCGCCGGGTATCTCAGCCAGTGCCTGACGGCGCTGAGCATGATGCTGGTGGGAACCGTTCTGGTAGGGCTGAAGCCGCGGGATCTGCTGCGCCGGGACGTATGGGGCTTCTGCGGCGTGCGTCTGGCGCTGCTGCCGGGACTGACGCTGGCGCTGTGCCGCCTGCTGAACGTCCCTTATATCGTGGCAGGCACCTGCACGCTGCTGAGCGGTATGCCGGCAGCCAGTCTGACCGCCGTACTGGCGGTGCGCTATCAGGTGGACGCCCACACCGCCGCCATCGTGGTGGCACTGAGCACCGTGCTCTCCGCCGTCACCATCCCGCTGTGGTACCTGGTCCTGCAGCTGGTGTGGTAGAGAAAGCGGCCCGACGGGGCGCGGCACGACCACACGGAGGAGCGCCCGAAGAACAGACGATCTGCGAAGGGGGGCAATCGAGATGAACGAACAGATACTGCCGCTGCCGGCGCTGCAGATACCGCCGCTGCCGGATGAGGACGCGGTGCGCCGTATGCTGGACCGCGCCAGGACCGTTCCGTGCGGCAAGCTGGTGGTGCTGAACGACGGCGCCGCCGGCATCCAGGCGGTGCATGACGTGCCGGTCTATACGGACTAGCGCAGGGAGACGCTTCTGCGGGCCCTGCGGGAGCCGGGACACATGGTTTTTATACTGACCGATTCCCGCTGCCTTTCCCACCGGGAGACGCAGCGGATCCACCGGGAGCTTGCCGGCAATCTGGCGTGGGCGGCACGGCAGAGCGGAACTGAATTTCAGCTGCTGTCCCAGGGCGACGCCGCTCTGCGGGGCCATTATCCGCTGGAGACGGAGACGCTGCGCCAGGAGCTGGAAAAGCAGCTGCCGGTACGCTTCGACGGCGAGATCCTGATGCCCTATTCCGGCGAGAGCGGGTGCTATACCATCCGCGGCACCCACTACGTCCGCACGGGAGACGTGCTGGTCCCGGCGGGGCAGACGGAATTCGCCCGTGACGCCGCCTTCGGATACCGCGCCTCCGACCTGGCGGAATGGTGCGGGGAGATGACGGAGGGACGCTGCGCCGCGTCCGGCGTGGTCCGCATCACGCTGGATGAGCTGCGGGCGCCGGATGTGGCGGGGATCACCGGCAAGCTGATGGATGCCCACGACTTCACGCGATACGCGGTGGATGCGGCGGACGACCGGGATGCGGAGGTGTTTGCCGCCGCCCTGCTGCAGGCCATCGCCGCGGGAAAGCGCTATCTCTTCCGCTGTGCGGCAGGACTTGTCCGGGTGCTGGGCCGCGTGGAGCGCCGCGCGCCGCTGACGCGGGCGGAGCTCCAGCCAGGCCACGGCCCGGGGCTCATCCTGGTGGGCTCCCATACGAAGAAAACCACCGACCAGCTGCAGCACCTGCTGCAGGCGCAGATGCTGCTGGAGCCCATCTGCTTTGACGTATCCGGCGCCGCAGACAGCGCCGCGCTCACGCGGGAGCGGGATCGGGTGCTTGAGCAGCTGGAAAAGGTGCTGGCAGCGGGACACACCGCCGTGGTATACACCAGCCGCCGCCTGATCCCCGGGCGGGGCGGCAGCCCGCAGGAGGATCGGGCCATCAGCGCCAGGATCTCGCAGGCGATCGCCTCTCTGGCGGCGCAGCTGCACGCCCGCCCCGGTTATATCATCGCCAAGGGCGGCATCACCTCCAGCGATGTGGGCGTCAGGGGACTGGGCATGCAGCGCGCCTGGGTGCTGGGCCAGCTGCTGCCGGGCGTTTCCGTATGGCGCACCGGCGAGGAGAGCCGTTTCCCCGACTGCCGTATGTGATCTTTCCGGGATATGCCGGTGAGGCGGACAGCCTGCGGCAAGCGGCGGAGATCCTGGAGGCCGGGCGAAGAGCTTATGCGCAGTGACGCCGCCAGCCGCTGTGCATTTACAGCTTCATCCTGGTGCCGATGCCCATTTCCAGAGCCTTGGTGAGGATCGCCTGTCCCATGGCGACGTCATTGGTGGAGATGCCGATATTGCTGCACACAATGATCTCATCCTCGCCGGTGCGGCCCTCGGCGATACCGGCCAGTACCTCGCCGGTCTGACAGGCGATCTTCGGCAGTCCGTCGGGGAAATAGCCCATACCGGCAAACAGCTCGTGCTCGTCGATGCTGTCCACAATGTACTGGCGGTCAGCGCGATCCGGGGATCCCAGAAGGTATTCAGATCGCAGGGCAGGATGGTCTGGCCCTTTCTGATCCATTCCTTCCTGACCAGCTTCATCGGCTCACGGACGATAAAGGCGGCGGAGCTGAGGACCTCGCAGTTCTTTACCACTTCCTCCGGGCAGGATGCCTTGATGATGGGGAGCTTTACCTCATCCGCCACCTGCTCGATGAACCGATCCATGCTCTCGGGGAATTTATCGTAGATGTAGATCTTCTCCAGCTCCTTCAGCGCCTTTGCGGCGAAGCGGACATGTCCGATCCCCTGCACGCCGCAGCCGAACATGCCGAAGGTCCTGGCGTGTGGATGCAGCGCGGCGGCCAGCGCCGTGACGGCGGGCGTGCGCATGGCGGTCAGCCAGGTGCAGTCCATGACAGCGATGGGGACGCCGGTGACGATATCGTTCATGATCTGCAGGCCGGTGGTCTGCGGCAGGCCGTAGTCCTTGGGGTTGCGGGGATAGCACTCGATCCACTTGCAGCCGCAGGCCAGATTGCCGGGAACATAGGCGGGCATGGCGTGGAAAAAGACATCCTCATAGGGATGGATGCCGATCTTGGCGGGCATCTCGTATTCGTTCCTGCCGTGGGCGATCATCGCGCCCTTGACCAATTCCAGCGTCTCTTCCACGTCCGGACCGGCCTGGATGCACTCATCCTTGGTCAGCCACAGAATCTCGCGGCCAAGATCGAGCTTTGTTTTCAGATACTCGTGCTCCTTGTTGAACGCCTCCAGCAGCTGTGCATTGGCAGTATACATGTGTATGACCTCCTTAAAAGTTCTGTTTTCGGTTTCGGCAGGCAGCTGCTTAAAAAAGACAGCTCCAATGTCAATATCGATATATTCCACAAAATGTTACTGCATTTTTTGTCTAATACAGCAGCGCCTTGACCTCGCACAGGTAGCCGTGATCCAGGTATTCAAAGAGCTGCAGTCCAATTTCATCGGCGATGACATAGCCTGGGCGGAGCTCCCGCTGCGCAAACCATTGCAGAAGCGGCGTAAAGTCCGCCCGGTCGTTGACAACGCGCAGTGTGCAGCAGGCATAGTTGCCATCAGGCAGGATCGTCAGATACTTCGGCGGTACGCTTTTCAGCGTTTCCTGGTCGAAGCGGATATACTCGCCGCGCTTGACAAAGCCACCCTCCTGCATTTTCGTCTCGTCCAGCAAAAAGCCATAGCCGCGCCGGATAGAGCTGCTGCGCTTGACCGCGGTGCGGCAGAGCTCCTGCAGCTTCAGATGGTACGCATGGGTCTCCTCGGCGTTATCGCCATAGAGAACCGTGCGCTTGGGAAAATGCTTGACGCTGACCGTATTCAGCGCCTTCGTCTGCCGCATTTGTTCATCCTGCGCGACATACCATGCGATGTCCTCCGTCACCTGCTGATAGTAGCGGCTGAGCTGCTCGGCCTCCTTTTGCTGCTCCAGCAGCAGCGCCAGCACACGGTCATTGCTGCTGGACGAGAGGATCGTGCGGATCTTGTCGATCGGGATGTTGAGCGACCGGCAGCACATGATAATATCCATGCTCCAGAACTGGTCATAGGTATAGTAGCGGTAGTTATTGTTCGGATCAACGCATTTGGGCTTCAGCAAGCCGATCTTGTCCCAGAAGCGCAGGGTATCCTTGGAAATGCCCGTGATCCTGCTAACCTCGCCGACCAAATACTTTCGCTCGTCCACGACGTCTCTCCCTTTTCAGAATAATGGTACAACACCGGTGCAAGCAGGCTCGCGGAACGGGGGTTCATGCAGGCGGCGCTCAGAAGGCGCCGGCTTGCACACACCGCTCATTCCTGTAAAAATAGAAATCACATCTATCACTGCCGCGCCCTATCGTGGAGCTTGCGGCACTTCGGAGAAAACCGACAGGGTGATGCGCTCCAGCAAACTGGAAGACAGCATATACGCAGAACTGCGCGAAGATGATCCAGAAATGGATATGACGGAGAATGCTGCGGTGCAGAAGCTCAAATCTTTTCCCGCACTCTCCCGCGATGTGTTTCAGTCCCTGTATTCGTTGGCCCCGCGCAGGAACGATGTGGATATACTCACCGCTGCGGCGCAGAAGTTCAACGCGCCCCTCCTCGATCACATCTCTCAGCAGGACGACTATCCCACGCTGAAAAATATCTGCGAGGGCCGCAGCCTACCCGCCTATGAAGCGGCGGCGGAGTTTACTGGCCGAGCCGCCGAAGAGCTGGACGGACTGTTGTCTGAATTGGGTGGTGATAAAGGTGCGCTGAACACTCTCGAGGAGCTTGAAACGGCGCGTGATGCCGCGGCAGAGGAACTCGCCAAGCTACTTGACGCCCAAGCTACAGGAGAAACGACCGAGACGGATAAGCAGGCTCTGATAAATGCTGCCAATCGACTGAACAGCAAGCAGCGGCAGGTGGAGGCCGTATCTCAGATGTTGGACACGACCATGCTGCGCCAAACGGAGACAGTCGATCTGGCGGTATCCGCCGCTGTGCAGGCCGCCACAGAGCGGGCGCAGGAGGTGCAGAGCATCATCGGTGCATGGAGCGATGAACCTATGAATATGTGCCGTACACCCGAAAATCTTGCGCTGCTGAAAAAGTACGCCAAAGCACAGTGCTGAAGGATATTTCCAAGTATCTGGTGCGCTTCCGCGAGATTTTCGCGCAGGCCAAGAAAAACAGCTATGCCTATGGGCGGGGTGAAACCTACTCTCTGGAGCTGGGTAATAACCTGTCCCGTGCGCTGACCTCGGAGCTTGCCATGCTGGCCACGCCGGAGACGATTCCGCTGTTCCTGCGGAAGTATCAGCAAAAGCAGATCAAACAGTATCGCCGACGTGAACCTATGTCTGCCAACCGTGTCAGCTCTGAGCTTGCACAAAATGAGCAGCTTTACAATGTGGAGGCCACCAACAATGTCCATGTCGGCGGCAAGCGGGTGCGTGGCTTTATGGGCACAATCCGCTGCCGTATTGAAAATGAGAACCGGACTTCAAAATTACCGTACACGCCGTACACTCTGTACGGCTGTTTTTGATTCCATT
>UMHM01083835.1_pt1 | contig 68999 bp, 48 predicted proteins | sample 1965501 | NCBI WGS metagenome assembly UMHM01 (sample SAMEA4836095, study PRJEB28245) | human gut metagenome | biome: gut microbiome; material: fecal sample | place: Denmark | collected 2008
CTGCCAGGGCCGCTTAGGCACTGGAAAAATTAACGAACTATTGGATGTTGTAAATTTAGCAAAATATTTCGTTCCATCAACGTGTTTAAAAAAATAACAAAAACGTTTGCGAAACAAACAGGGCGGCTCAGTATCATAATAGTGGCGTTGGGATTGCGCAGCACCATTGACTGCGGCGATTCTGGTTGAATTATAAAAACACATCCAGCAATCAATGCTCCGGAAATTTCGTATATCTGTCAAAGCATAATCAATTCAATCCACTAAGCCAGCCGTAATATGCAATATGTGGATGTACGATGAATAACTTGTTCGATGATTGAATCCTAGCGATTGTCCATAGCTATTTGAATGACTAATGTTCAGTAAACACAAGAATCATTATATTTCGCAAAATTGAAAATTTGTTAACTTTGCGAAATGAAAACAGATGGCAGATATGAAACTCATAGAAAGAATCGGTTATTTGAAAAAGATGATTGATGTCGCGGGAACGCCTGACATCAAGGTAATTACAGGCATAAGACGTTCTGGGAAATCGAAATTGATGGAGGCATTCATTGAGAACAGGAAAGGTCTTTCTCCGGAATGCAACATCATTCATGTAAATTTCAATCTTACTGAATTTGAAGGACTAATGGAGTACCACAAGTTATATGACTTCGTAAACAGCCGATATATCCAGGGACAGGAGAATGTCGTATGCATCGATGAGATTCAGATGTGCTCCGGCTTTGAGAAGGCAATCAACAGCCTCCACGAATGCGGGAAGTATGATATCTACATCACCGGCTCAAATGCTTTTCTGTTGAGCAGCGACCTGGCCACGTTGTTCACAGGACGGGCGTATGAGATAGAGATATATCCGTTCTCGTTTAAGGAATTTTGCGCATACTATACACCAAGCGACATTTATGAAGCTTTCGATAGGTACTCACACGAGGGCGGCATGCCAGGCTCGTACCTTTACAAGAGTTCTGAGGACAAATTTAAATATATCCGCACAGTTTTTGACACGTTAATAGTAAGAGATATCAAACAGAAATACAAGATCAGGAATGTCCAGCTTCTGTATTCTGTCTGCGACTTTCTTTTGGACAATGCATCAAACATAACATCGGTCAGGAACATCGCAGACTCTCTGATTGCAAAGAAAATCAAGACAAACGACAAGACGGTGGGAAAGTATGTTGATTATCTATGCAATGCCTTCGCGTTTTATAAAGTGCGAAAATACGACATTCGAGGGAAGAAGTATCTCGCGTCTCAAGATAAATATTATATGGCGGATCATGCGTTCAAGTATTCCAAACTCGGGACCAGGAACCTAGACTATGGAAGGATTTACGAGAACATTGTCGCGATTGAACTTATGAGACGAGGATATGAATTATATGCAGGTTTCCTTTACAAGAAAGAAATTGATTTTGTAGCCCTGAAGCAGAACGAAAAACTATACATTCAAGTATCTGACAACATTTCAAATACCGATACGTTCTCACGGGAGGTGGGACCTTTGCTGAAAATAGCAGATGCCTATCCTAAGATAGTGTTGGCCAGAACTCGTCACGATTCCTATCAGTATGAGGGGATCCAAATCATTGATATAGCAGATTGGCTTCTTGATTAGCCATGGGCTTCTGTTTCGCAAAAGATATAAAAGTTCATTTTTGCGAAATAGAAGTCTAAAGCATAGTAGTCAATGTTAGAGTTGGTGTCCATGCTAGCGCAATATTGATTCTCTCAATTCCAACAAAGACTTTATATCACCACAATGCTCCGATATCTGCTCCTTTCCCCAAATCCCATTTGAAACGTCTGTCCATTGCTGTCCGGAATTGATCATAAGGCATTTCATCAGTGACATGGAAGGGGACGATGCCGCAGGACTGTCTACAGTCCTCCATAAACATGGGGACCCCATAGAATGTCACGCCGTCTATCTCCACCGAACTGTTGCACAGATAATGGCAATTGGAGTCAAGTCCGTCAATAACGGCACCATACAGGCATGCGTCGTGGTTCCCCGCCACGAAAATCTTATGGGCATAGGGAAGTGCGCTGAATCACCTCATAAAGTCCAGTGCCTCCGAGGATGATCCGTTCATGGCAATGTCTCCCGAGTGGACAATCACGTCCGCCTCTGGAAGACTGCCAAGGCTGCGATGCGACCCATGGGTATCCGAGAGATGAAGAATGTTCATGCCAAAAAACCTTCTAGAACTCCAGGTTCACTTTATATATAGGATTTTCCAGTTCATCTTGTTTGACAAGGAACATGGTCATATAGATAGGCAGGTATTCGACATTGCCCTTCACGTGCAGGTTGTCATTGCACAGAACTATCGCCCTCCGTATTCCATAATTCGGGATGCTCAAGAGTTTGGACAGCGCATTATGACGTTCGTAATCCTTACCAGACTTGACTTCCAAGGGAATGATTTCATCATCCGTTTCCAATATAAAATCAATTTCTCCCTGCTTCTTGCTGTTGAAGTAGTATAAATCCCATCCATGAGCGTGAAGCTCTTGCGCGACAGCATTTTCAAATACGCTACCATAGTTCACGTTCACCTTTCCCTGCAGAATCTTCAGTTGGATGCCTCCTGATGAATATTGGCAAGAAAGCAGCCCTACATCGTTCTGGAAAAGCTTGAAAAGGTTCCGCTGCTCACTCAGTTTCAACGGGGAGACTGGCTCTTCGACATTGTATGTCGGAAGTGCCATGTCTGCGTCTTTGAGCCAGATGAAATCATTTTCATGTCTGCCGAAAGTCATATTCTCATTTAGACGTTTGAGGATGAACCGTTTGTTCTTGGCATTCAACTCGGAAGGGATGAGATCAAACACCTCATCGACATACAGTTTCTTTCTGACATCCTGGTCGTAACGGGCTATGTCTTTCTTATAAAGATTGATAATATCCCTCTGTTCTTTCACCACGTTCTGAATATTGTTGGAATCCATATAAGTCTGGACCGCAGCAGGCATACCTCCAACTATGATGTACAACTGAAATAGTTGCATCATCTTTTCATGTATATAGGCATCCACCGGCGTTTTCTCCGACCAAGACTTCTTGACAGCTTCCAACACATTCTCCGGCACCCCCACGGCACGGACAAATTCCTCAAAATCCATGGGATAGACCTGCATCTCTGACATATAACCAACAGGCACTGAACGGATGTCTTTCAATTCAACACCCAGCAGGGAACCACTCAACGCATAAATATAGCTTCCTTCATCCACCAATGCTTTAACCCAGGTCATCACATCCGGGCATTCTTGCACTTCATCAAAAAAAATCAATGTTTTGCTTCGCACCAAAGGGACTCGCGAATATGCCGAAATCCTGAGCAGCAGTTCTTTGACATCTCCTGCCCCATTGATTATGGCCATCGTCTCCGGCTGAAGCAAGAAATTGAACTCAATGAGATTCAAGCCATGCCGTTTAGCATATTTTCGGATAGAATAGGTCTTACCTACCTGTCTGGCACCGGTAAGAAACAACGCTTTCTTCGAGTTGGAGAAATGCGCATCTATCTCGTTGTCAATCTTTCTATTAAGCATATATTGCACAATTTACGCAATGTGTTTTACCACAGTTTTTGCAACTTTTCCAAGGCAAATCTATGCTATTTTTGCAACTTTTCCAAGTATTTCATCTTTTATTCACATTACACTCTAAGAATGGTTGACACAAACTTGAAAAAGTAGATTAAAACCATTATTCTGTGCCGAAATATTCGGGAAAGGCTGATTTCAATGACGGCTTTGCCACTTCCTGGAGGGGGATCATCACGAAGGGGCGGTTCTCTATGTCCTTGTGGGGGATGATCAGGTCGGGAGCGGAGATGTGTTCGGAGCCGTAGAAAAGAATGTCGATGTCGATGACGCGAGAGTGGTAGATGCGGTTGCCTGCTCCGTCATATTCAGGAGGATCGGTTCTGCCCATCGCGCGCTCTATTGATTTGACCTTGGAAAGCACATCCTTGGCTGCGTCCTCCGCCGGAATTTCCGGTCTGAAGGTTCGGTAAAGCGCCACGGCGTTCAGAAACTTGCCGCCGGAGAAACCCATCGGCTTAGTCTCTATCAGCTTTGAAAGAGCCGTGTAGTGGCCTTCAAAGGCTTCATCCATCCGATGAAGAGCCTCCTCGATGTTCCTCTCGCGGTTGCCAAGGTTGCTGCCGAGGGAAAAGTATATGCTGACAAATGCCATCGTTCCAGATAATACAGGCCTAAGTAACATTCAAAAAATAACCTGCATCATCTTAAGGAATCTTTTCGGTCTAGATCTCTTTTCTCATCAGTCATGTGCCACCGGCACACTCCTTCTTCAAAAAAAGATCTATCCTCGAAAATCTTCTCTTAATCTGAAGCAACTTATTCTTTTCATGTTACTAAAAATATTCAAACCTAAATCAAGCTGCCAAAATTGAATATACCGGATCAGGAATTCGGTTCCTTCGAATAGTCCGGGCCGGCACCAGGATCAACCCTGTCAGATGAAGAGTCAATGACATCCAGACCAAGTTCCAGACGTGCCTCGTCAGAGAGCATCGATTGATCCCAAGCCGGGTCAAAGACCAGTTCCACGTTGCAGGCCTTTATTCTGGGAACGTCGGTGACGTTTTTCTGAACCTCCTCCAGCACCTCGTCAGCCATCGGGCAGTTCGGGGCGGTGAAAGTCATCTTGATGAAAGCCTCGTGGTTCTTGTTGATGACAAGCTCGTAGATGAGGCCGAGGTCGTAGATGTTGACCGGAATCTCGGGATCATAGACCTGCTTCAAGGCAAGAACCACATTGTCATAAAGCGGTGCCAATGCCTTTACATCCTCAGCGGAAAGCACCTCACTCTCCTGCTCAACATGCGGCTCGGAAGCTGCCACCCTATTTTCTTCTTCCTTATTATTTTTGAATATACTCATATCTAAATATTACTCAGAATTAATGATATGCCTTGCCAAAAATAAACCTTATATTCCATTTATGAATAATAGAAAAGAAGTTCTTCAAAAGACATATCAAAGTTTTAGACGCTGTTTTGATTTTTTTGTCTGAAAATGAAGATTTTTTCACCTCGAAAGAACATTTCAAACAAATCAAAACAGATTCTTATCAATTCTTATTTATCACTGTTCTCCAGCGCCACAGCCTTGATGGTGTCGATCATCGAGACCAGTCCGTTGGCTCTGGTCGGCGAGAGATTCTCCTTAAGACCTATCTGGTTGATGAATCCGAAATCGTCCGCGGCGATCTCTTTCGGTGTGCGGCCAGAATAGACATTGATCAGAAGGGAGATTATGCCTTTCGTGATGATCGCGTCGCTGTCGGCCTTGAACCAAAGTTTTCCGTCCTCCAGACGCCAATCCAGCCAAACCCGGGACTGACATCCCTTAATCAACTTATCCTCAGTCTTTTCCGATTCAGGATACGCCTCCAGATTTTTTCCCAAGTCGATGAGATACTCGTATTTGTCGAGCCATTCATCGTACATCGAGAAATCCTCAATCACAGACTGTTTAGCTTCCTCTAATGAGTTCATATATTATCCAAGTTTATATCAAAATAACATCTCAATACATCAGCGCTTCGACAGGTTCAGCGACCACTCATAACTACACCAACATCGCGATCGCCTTGTCGAGCGACTTGATGAAATATTCAGCCTCCTCCATCGTGTTGTACGGAGCGAGCGAGGCACGGAGCATCCCAGTCACTCCAAACCTGTCCATCAACGGCTCGGCACACATCTGCCCGGACCGCACGGCAATCCCCATCTTGTCCAAAATCAAGGCCAGGTCCTCATGATGCGCCCCCTCAACGCTGAAAGAAAAGAGCGGAATCTTTGTCTCCGTTCCACGTGGAACGCCATAAAGACGGATCCTCGGGTTGCTTGTCAAAGCGTGGAGAAGGTACTGGGACACAGCCTCTTGAGCATTAAGTAACTCTTTATCTTTCATCAATTTAAGCATCTCGATAGCTGGTTCCAGCGTCGGAATGGCATTGATGTTCTGGGTTCCGGCCTCAAACTTCTCCGGAAGTGGAGCGTAAGTCGTGCCAGAAAACCTGACGGTAGCGATCATCTCTCCCCCGCCCTGATAAGGAACCATCTGATCCAGCCATTTACGTTTCCCGTAAAGTACCCCGGTTCCGGTGGCCGCATAGAGTTTGTGTCCGGAAAAAGCGTAGAAGTCACAGTCAACATCCTGAACGTCAACACCTTCGTGAACCATACCCTGCGCTCCGTCGATAAGAACAGGACAACCAACTGAGTGACAAACACTTACAATCTCCTTAACAGGATTCAAAATGCCAAGTACATTGGAAATCTGAGTGACGGCTACAATCCTGGTCTTGGGATTTAGCAAGGATTTCAACTCCTCAAGATTCAGATGGCCATCCTCGTCCACGTGCAAGACCCTCAGAACAGCGCCTTTTCTCTGGCAAAGCATCTGCCACGGAACAATGTTGGAATGGTGCTCGGACTCGGAAACGATGATCTCGTCGCCCTTATTGACGAATGTCTCTCCGAAAGAGAATGCCACAAGGTTGATGGATCCTGTGGTTCCGGAAGTGAAAACTATCTCTTCGCGAGCGGCGGCGTTAATATATTCCTTGACAGCATCGCGTGTGCTTTCATATTCATCTGTGGCATCGACGGCGAGTTTATGGACCGCGCGATGGATGTTGGCGTTCGCGCCAATGGTCAGCTGAGTCCATTTGTCGATCACCGATTGCGACCTCTGGGCGGTCGCAGCGTTGTCAAAATAGACCAGCTGCTTGCCATAGACAGTGCGCGAAAGCGCCGGAAACATATTCCTAAGTTCTCGAATATTCATTGTCAAACCTCCATTCAATCTTGCAAATATAATCAAAAGCATTGGAAGAATGGATGCTTATTGAAATGGTGTGTGAATATTCCGTATTTAGCGCAAAAATGCTAATTTTGCCTTGAACAAAAATCTTTGAATATGATTGATTACATCAAGGGAATAATAGTCGAGCTCTCCCCTGCCGAGTTGATTCTGGAGAACAACGGCATCGGGTACAGCATTCTGATTTCGTTGCAGACTTTTCAGGCGTTACAGGATAAAAAAGAAGCGACAGTTTACATATTCCATTACCTTCGTGAGGATGCGGAGCTGTTCTACGGATTCGCAACGAAGGATGAACGCGAGCTGTTCGAGCTGCTGATCAGCGTGTCCGGAATTGGTGTGAATTCGGCCAGAATGATGCTTTCATCGCTCTCAGCCGAAGAGATCAGACAGGCGATTTTGTCCGAGGACATCGCAAGGATCAAGAGTGTGAAAGGTATCGGTGTGAAGAGTGCGCAGAGGCTTGTTTTGGAGCTCAAGGACAAAATTGTCAAGGGTGAAGGGGCGGATTCTACAGAGTTATTTGGTGGCAACCGCAGTGAGATTGTCGAGGAAGCCAGCCGCGCGCTTGTTATGCTCGGCTTCGCAAAACCTGCCGTAAACAAAGCCATTCAGGCTGTTCTCAAGGCCAATCCTAACGCAAAAGTTGAGCAGATTATTAAGTCTGCGTTGCAGATGATGTAGATATATTTCCGCTTACGGCGGCAAAAGTAAAAAAGGCTTTGACTACCATTCACCCGGATAGGGCGCGCGCAGCGCGTAGGTAGTCAAAGCCTTTTTACTTTTGCCTTAACGCATAACAAATCCACTACGCAAAACTCTCTAAGATAGGCTGAATGAATATGGCCTGAGCCACCTGCGCTTCGCGCCCTATCCGGGTAAATGGTGGCTTAGGCCATATTCATTCAGCCGCTATTATCGTAGTTATCGCCCGAAATAAACAAGCAGAACGGAAATGTCGGACGGAGAGACTCCGGAGATACGGGAGGCCTGGGCGATGGTGGTGGGCTTGTAGAGGGAGAGCTTCTGGCGACATTCGATCGTCAAGCCGGAGACTTTACTGAAATCAAAATCCTGAGGAATCTTCAGATCTTCGAGACGGGAGATTTTTTCAGCGATGGATTTTTCACGCTCAATGTAGCCTTTATACTTGATTCCAATCTCAACGGAATCGATTATTTCCTTACGTGCATATTTTTCAGCCGCACTCCCCTCCTCCGGCAACCCTACCGAAAACTTATCAAATGTTCCACGTGGAACAAAATTCAATAAACCAGCCAGTGAAATCTCCGGACGAGAAGCCAGATCAGAAATGCGCTTCGACTCCGAAAGGACAGCGGAATTATGTTCGGCAAGATATTCATTAATTATGTCAGCACGCATATTCACGCTATCGCACATCTGAGAAAGTGATGCAACTGCTGAATACTTCTTTTGCATCAACACATATCTTCTCTCAGAGGCGAGACCAATTCTGTAAGATTTTTCCGTGAGCCTCAAGTCGGCATTATCCTGACGAAGCAGGATCCTATACTCCGCGCGAGAGGTGAACATTCTGTACGGCTCATCAACACCCTTCGTGATTAAATCATCTATCAAGACGCCAATGTAAGCCTCATCACGACGAAGAATGAACGGATTTTTGTCGTGGACCTTCAAATGAGCGTTGATTCCGGCGATAATTCCCTGAGCACCAGCCTCTTCGTAGCCGGTAGTACCGTTAATCTGACCCGCAAAGTACAGGTTTTCAATATCTTTCAACTCAAGAGTGGCCTTCAGCTGCGTCGGATCGAAATAATCATATTCAACAGCGTAGGCAGGTTTGAATATTTTGGCATCCTCCAGCCCTTCTATGGAGTGCAAAGCATCCAACTGGACATCCAAAGGAAGCGAAGAAGAGAAACCTTGGAGATAATATTCATAGGTGTCACGCCCCTCTGGTTCGAGGAAAAGCTGATGAGAGTTTTTGTCAGGGAAAACCCGAAGCTTGTCTTCGATGCTTGGGCAGTACCTCGGACCACGGCCGGTGATCATTCCGGTGAACATCGGAGAATCCTTGAAGCCCGACCTCAAGATGTCGTGAACTTTCTCGTTCGTGTGAAGGATGAAGCAAGGCATCTGACTCCCCCGCCCCTGTGCCGCCGACGGAACATCAAGATAAGAGAATTTTTCAGGCTCGCCGTCGCCAAGCTGCTGAAGAAGTCTCGAGGTGTCAACAGAAGAAATATCAATGCGAGGAGGAGTCCCCGTCTTCATCCGACCGGTCCGAAGACCAAGACCGACGAGTTGCTCAGTCAATCCATGAGAAGACAACTCCCCTATCCTGCCTCCCTCGAAAGTTGTGCGGCCTATGAACATCCGACCATTCAGGAACGTTCCGGTGGCCAAAACAACCGCCCGAGATTTGAAAATTGCCCCGGTATTTGTCTTGACTCCGCAGATTTTCGCATTCTCAAAGAGGAAAGAAGTTACAAAATCGGCGTAAATATCTAATTTACAATTCTTTTCAAGAATATTCCTCCAGTACGAGGAAAAGAACTGTTTATCGCACTGGGCGCGCGGACTCCACATAGCCGGCCCCTTAGAGCGGTTCAGCATCCGGAACTGGAGAGTCGAGGCGTCGGTGACGAGACCCATCATCCCTCCGAGCGCGTCGATCTCGCGGACGATCTGCCCCTTCGCGATTCCACCGACCGCAGGGTTGCACGACATCCGCGCGAAACTCAAAAGATCGGAATTGATCAGCAGCACGGACGAGCCAAGATTCGCCGCCGCAATGGCAGCCTCACAACCGGCGTGTCCCCCACCGACCACAATCACATCGTAAGAATATGTCATATTAATATATTAAATTTCGCAAGTAGACATTAGTTCAAAAAGCCATAGTTAAAGCCTGTGGAATATTTGATTATATCACTAATTTTCAACATATTAATTTCATAAAACACAAACATACACCTATTATAAACAAAGATAGACAAATCATTTCGGAGTTGTGCAATCTTTTCACAGAAAGTGGCTTCAATAAAGGAACAAATCTGAAAACTAAAAGAATAATAAAGTATGCAGAATTATCTGCAAAAAAAAATAAAAGATTTTGAGATTTCATACAAAAATGACAGAATAAATTTTGAGATTCCGTCAAATTAACCTATTTTTACCTATGCATAACGACTAAAATGCGAGGAATATGGAATACCCTGAACGCAAATTCAAACGTAAGATTTACAAAAAAATTCTGGAATGGAAGCAAACCAAGGACGGGAGTACTGCCCTTCTTATTAAGGGTGCTCGGCGCGTTGGCAAGTCAACCATCGTTGAAGAATTTGCCAAGAACGAGTACACATCCTACATAAAGGTAGATTTTGCCGATGCTCCCGACACACTCTGGGAAGCTGTTGCCAACATCAGCGACCGCGACAGTTTCTTTCTCAAACTACAGTTTATCTACAACGTTCGCCTGGAAGAGCGAAAGTCAGTCATCATCTTCGACGAAATCCAGAAAGCGCCTAAAGTCAGGGAAGCCATCAAATATTTGGTAAAAGACCACAGATACGACTACATTGAGACAGGTTCACTTCTTTCTATCAAGAAAAACACGCTAGGCATCGTAATTCCAAGTGAAGAAACACGTGTCGAAATGTATCCAATGGACTATGAAGAGTTCCGTTGGGCTCTGGGCGACACCGCCACAGTTACACTTATGAAAGACACATTTGAGAAGCATCAGGGAGTAGGAGACTCAACCTGCCGCAAACTGATGCGGGATTTCCGTCTCTATATGTTGGTCGGCGGAATGCCACAGGCCGTCAACACCTATCTCGACACTAAGAACTTAAGTGCTGTTGATGCGACAAAACGGGAGATTGTCGAACTATACGCTGACGATTTCAGGAAACTTGACCCCACTGGCCGCGCTACGCGCCTGTTTATGGCGACCCCGTCCCAGCTCACACGCAATGCGTCACGCTATCAAGTCACCAGCGTTTTAGGTCGCAGTCAGGATGAGGAAGAAATGGAAGAACTCATTCAGGATATAGAAGACAGTATGGTTGTAAATTTCTCATACCACGCCAACGATCCGTCTATAGGCTTGTCCCAGCACAGGAACATTAGACAATACAAGATGTATGTTGGAGATACGGGACTTTTCATCACGATGGCTTTCTGGGACAAAGCCGTTACAGAGAATATCATATACCAAAAGTTGCTCAGCGACAAGTTGGCTGCCGACCTTGGCTATGTTTACGAAAACGTTGTGGCTCAGATGCTACGTGCACGTGGAGAAAGGCTCTATTATCACACGTGGCCTACTGCAAGCGGCAAGCACAACTATGAGATAGACTTCCTACTCTCTCGCGGATTTAAAATCTGTCCTGTTGAAGTCAAATCATCTGGTTACAAGACTCACAAATCAATTGATGAATTCTGCAAAAAATTTTCTCAGCACATAGAATCGAGATACCTGGTGTACACGAAAGATTATCGAAAAGACGAACAACTGACAATGATTCCTGTCTATTATTGTATGTTTATGTAGATTGTAGCTCAAGTCTATACTATTATTTTAACCAACAGCTTCATCAAACCGTTGGATAACTTGCAAAACTTAATTTAAATATATTCAAAACTAAGCGTTGCCGCGCAGGCTCAGGTAGTAGTCCTCCTTCTCGCGCATCACCTTCTGATCCTCCGGAGTGTGGTCGTCGTAACCAATAAGATGAAGAAGTCCGTGGACAATCACGCGGTGAAGCTCCTCGTCGAACTCGGTTCCGAACTCGATGGCGTTCTCGCGGACGCTGTCGATGCTGATGAACAGGTCGCCGGAAAGCTTGTCACCCTCGCAATAGTCAAAGGTGATGACATCGGTGAAATAGTCGTGATGAAGGTAGCGGATGTTGACATCAAGAATATAATTATCAGAACAAAAGATGATTGAGATGTCACCAAGAGTCTTGATCTCACTTCCGGCCACCATCTTGAGCCACCTGTTGTTGGCCAACTTGTTCTTGAAAAGGAACTTTATGTCCTCGCAATAATACCTTACCATAGACCTAAATTTTACACAAATCTACAACTAATTATTCAAAATAAAGTGAAACAAACAACATATCTCGAATATTCCCGAAAAAAATGTTGCGATTTTTGGCAGAAATTTCTAAATTATCGGCAGATTTCATAGAATATCCAAAACAAGATATTTTGGTGGAAAAGAGGCAACGTAGGAGCCCCCAATATTTTAGCATTTATGCTACGAGTCTTCAAACATAACAGGAGACTGATCCGAATGTCGGTATTGATGACTGCAATGGTTTTAAGCTTAACCGCATTCGCTCAGTCATACGAGAGTTCAGCCGAGAGAGATTTCCGGTCGGGATTGTCTGTGACTGAATCCTCGCTCAACGACAGCCAATCAAGAAACAAAGACTGGAACCGTAAGCACAATCAAGACAAACATCGCTGGTCTGGCACTGCTTATCGGTAACGCAGCCGTGGAAGTCGATCTGAGCAGACACCTCTCCTTCAATCTCCCTGTCTACTATTCAGCCCTTGACTATTTCAAGCCTACCGTAAAGTTCAGGACGCTCGCCGTTCAGCCTGAGTTGCGCTGGAATTTCGGCCGTCCGGACGGACTGTACATCGGCTCACATTTCGGCCTGGCGTACTTCAATTTCGCCACAGGCGGAAAGTACCGTATCCAGACACTTGACGGCGACGAGCCGCTCATCGGAGGAGGTCTGAGCATCGGCTATCGTATTCCATTGAGTAAGAACAGGAAATGGAGGCTTGAGGTCGGTGTCGGAGGCGGTGCGTACCGCTTCAACCGCGACAAATTCTTCAACGAGACCAACGGAGCCAAGGCAGGATCCGAGCGCGGGACTTACATCGGCGTGGACAACGCGTCAATTTCATTGTCGTACAGCTTTGACCTAAAAAGGAGGAAAGCGGAATGAGGCTCGGAAGTTTCATAACAAAACTGAAGGACATCCTGACATCCTTTGCCATTCCGAAGGTCGCTTGTAGGCTTCCGGTTTCACTGGCGATTGCAGCAACCTTCGTCATCTCATCCTGCGAGGTTCACGAATGGCCGACCCCGCAGCCGACAGACATCATTCTGAACTTCGACTTCGACACGGATATGCCTCTGTATATGGTTCTTAACGTCGGCGAGACAAGATCCTCGCTCGACGGGAACGCCTACGAGGCGCGCTACACGGTCGAGGCCTACCCGCTTTCGACAGACGGAACCTGCGCTGACTCTCCAAGCAGACGCTACACCTTCACGAGGGCGGATTTCAGCGAACTGAACACAAGCGTCAGACTAAGCATAGACGAAGGGTACTACAGGTTCTACGTGTGGACTGACTTCGTCAAGAAAGGAATGTCGACAGACCTCCTATACAACACATCGAATTTCCGTGACATCCGCCTTCAGGGCGAGCACGAGGGCAACAACGACTACCGCGACGCCTTTATCGGCAACGCCGAACTTCTCGTAAAGCGCGGAGCAGCGGCCGACGCACCTGCGGAAGCGACTGTCCCGATGGAGCGCCCGCTGGCCAAATTCGAGTTCATTTCGACTGACCTTCAGGAGTTTATCACAAAGGCAATGGAGGAACTGTCCAAGAAAAAAGCCGGACAGACCGACGCAAGAGATGGTGACGCTGTAGATCCTGCGATCGACCTTAGCAAGTACAGGGTAGTGTTCTACTACTCCGGCTATATGCCTTGCGCGTTCAACATAATGGACAACAAGCCTTGCGACTCGATGACAGGCGTGAGCTTCGAATCAACCATCAAGGCCGTTGATGAACACGAGGCAAGGCTCGGTTTTGACTATGTCTTCGTGAACGGCAAAGAGTCGAGCGTGATGGTGACAGTCGCTCTCCTCGACGAGGACGGAACCCAGCTTTCCAGGTCAAATCAGATAGAGGTGCCTCTCAAGAGGAGTATGTTGACCGTGGTGAAAGGTTCGTTCCTGATTCAGGAAACCGGCGGAGGCGTTGCGATCGATCCCGATTTTGAGGGCGAATTCAACATTGTTCTGTAAAGACAAAATTTTCAAAAATTAATACTAACATTATGAGTAAGAAATTTTTAAAGACCTTAGCGTCTGCCGCGCTTGCCGTGCTTGCTTGTGGCTGCGCAAAGGAAACTGCCACCGGGGACGGTGAGGCGACAGTTTCGTTCTCCATCGAAGTCCCTGGCGCTCCAGTGACAAAAGGCATCGGGGACGGTACGACCGTCAAAACACTCTACTACCAGGCCTTTGACGCTGACGGCAACGCCATCGAAGGTCTCGGTGTTCAGACAACACCAATCGAAAACAAGACTGCCACGGTGAATTTCGAACTCATCAAGGAGCAGACCTACAACTTCGTCTTCTGGGCACAGACCGACGCCGAGGGCTACTACACTATCAACGCCACCGAGGGACTTAAGAATATCACTGCGAACTACAAAGGCAAGTCCTCCAACGACGAGAACTTCGATGCGTTCTACGCAGTTAAGAATATCACTGTGAGCGGTCCAATCTCCGAAACTGTGGAGCTCAAACGTCCGTTCGCACAGATCAACATCGGCAGCACCGGAACGATCAAAACCGGCGAAGCCTCAAGGACAATCGATTTCACAGGAGCAACCTCGACAGTCACAGTGAAGGGCATCCCGACTGTATTCTCACCATTGAAGACAGAACCGTTCGGCACAGCGAAAAACATCACATTTGCGGAAGCGGCGATTCCTGGCGGTGAGATCACAGTGAACGAAAAAACCTATAAGCAGCTCGCAGTGAACTACGTCTTCGCACCTGTAGACGGCACCGTGTACGACATCAACGCCACAGTAAAAGTCGAGGGCAAGACTGTCAACGTGACCGTCCCTTCAGCCCCTGCCAAGCAGAACTGGAAGACCAACATCGTCGGTGACATCCTCACGGCTAACGGCGAAATTCAGGTAGTGGTAAGCGAGGTGTTTTACGGAAGCCAAGACTTTGATTTGACCAACGTTAAAAGCGCTGCGGAACTCAATGCTGCCATTGCTAATGGAGGAAAGATAAATATCGTCGGCGATATAACTAGCACAAAAACATTCTCACTTGCGGAAAACAAAACCACGAACATATCTATTGAAAATGGTGTCACCGTAACCGGAAATTTAACCGGCAGAGAAAGTAAAGTCTTCTCATTGTTCAAATCTGGAATCAACTGCACACTTTCCGGAGAAGGAACTATCCTGGGGCCAACGCAAGAAAGCAATTCACCCGGTGCAGCCATCGAGCTTGAAGACAATTCAAACGTACTCACCATTGACGGGAATTTGACCATAAAAGCGCGTGAAGGAAAGAGAATCGATAGCAATGGCAAAGTCATACTCGATGCCGGCATAATAATCAGAGCTGGAAAAGTAGTTGTCAACAATGGTCATTTCATCTCAAGCCGTGATGTCAACGGTGGTGACAATCCGGCAATTCTTCTGTTTTCCCCAAATTCATACCGTTCTGAACTCGTAATCAACGGAGGTACATTTGAATGCGAAAGTGGGAATGCCAAGTTCCTGATCAACATTCAGGACGAATACAGAGACCACGCCTCCGTCAAGATCTACGGCGGCAAATTCATCGGCTTCAATCCGGCCGACAACACAGCAGAAGGCACCGGCACCAACTTCGTTGCCGATGGCTACAAGTCAGTGGAGACGACCTACAACGGAAAGCAGGCTTGGAAAGTGGTAAAAGAATAAAATAGACTAAAATTTAATAGCAAACGTTATGAAAATGAATTCATTAAAGACTTTTGCGGCAGCTGCGTTGGCAGTGCTGGCGTTCGGCTGCGCAAAGGAAAATGTCGCCGATGAAGGCGAAAAGTCACAAGTAACATTCACAGTGGACGTCCCAGAAGCGACAGTCACGACCAGAGGCCTCTCTGACGCAGCCACAACCGACCAACTCATCTGCCAGGTGTTCCTCAACGACGGCAACTACACTCCAGTTCCGGAATTGACCCAGACAGTCACTGTTGAGAACCGCAAGGCGACAGTTAACTTCACCCTCGTGAAAGGCAACAAGTATGCTTTCATCTTCTGGGCACAGGCTTCAGGCACAGGTTACTATAACACCGAAGACCTCCGTTCTGTCAAGATGAATGTCGCCAATGTCAAGGCAAACGAACCAAAGATGGATGCTTTCTGGGCAACGGAGACCTTGACCGCAACAGCTAACCCAAGCACCAAGTCGAAAACTTTGTATCGCGCACTTGCACAGGTCAACTTCGGTTCAAAAATGCCTGACCGCAGCGACGCCTTGGCTGTTACTGAGTCATCCATTACAATGAAAGGAGTTGCTGATATCTTCCACCCTTTCCTTGGAAATAAGTCAACAGCTTGCGAAGGATCAGTAGACATCACTTTCGCAAAGAACGCTACCATAACGGACGAGAAATTGAAAGTCAGTGAAGAGGAATATGACTACCTCTCAACAGCTTATGTGTTTGCATCTAAACAGGATCAAAGCCTCACAGACGTTAGCGCTACTTTCAAATTTGAGAATGGCAAAGAAACATCCGTAAGCGCTCCTAACGCCCCTATTCAGGGCAATTATAGGACAAACATCATCGGCGATCTTCTCACCGTTGGTTCAACTTGGACCATCACCATTGATTCTGAATTCAAGGGTGGTGACAAAATCTACGATGCCGTAAGCGCAAACCTTGAGAAAGGCGGAAACGTCACACTTTCAGAGGATTATTCCGTAGCCTCCAAGTCAGCAGGTGTCACCATTCCTCTTGGTGTGACCAGCACATTGAACCTTAACGGTAAGAAGTTCAGCAACGTGAACGGCCACACAGCTAACAAAGCCGCACTTCAGGTACGCGGAAATCTGACCATCGAAGGAAACGGTGAGGTCTACTGCGAAGGCGGCGCCACCAACAATGCGATCATTGTCGAGAACGGCGGAAACCTCACAATCAACGGCGGAACCTACAATGTAGGCAAGGCTGCAAACGGCACCAGCAACGCAACAATCTACGTACAAGGTCCTGACACCTACAGCAGAAACGGAACCGTAGTAATCAACGGCGGAACATTCAAGGCTGAGGAAGGAAGTGACGGAACTCGATTCGTCCTCAACCAGTCCGATGACATCACCACTTCTTGCTTCACCGTCAAAGGCGGTACATTCATCGGCTTCAACCCTGCAAACGTCAACGAAGCTCACGGTGCCATCACCTCATTCGTCGCCGAAGGTTACAAGTCAGTAAAGGTCAGCGACTCCCCTGAGACCTGGGAAGTTCAGGATGCCAGCGTAAGCGCAGCCACACAGGAAGAATTCACATCTGTCGTAGCCGAGGCCGGAGCTAAAGTGGTTCTTGCCGCAGGAACTTACTCCGCACCTTCTACCATTGCAGACGGAGTGATAATCGAAGGTGTTGCAGGAACAGTTATCGACATTCCTGCCGCAGTGGCTTACCACGACAAGAACATCAAGTTCAAGTCTCTTACCGTGAAGTCTCCGAATGCAAACTATACCGGTATACAGCACGCGGCAAGCGTGAAATACGAGGACTGCACCATCGAGGGACAGCCATTCTCCTATGCCACGGAAGCTGTTTATGAGAACTGCAAGTTCGTGCAGACGAGCAATGATGCCTACAACATCTGGACATACGGAAGCAAGAATATTACTTTCAACAATTGTGAGTTCAACTGCGCTGGCAAGGCGGTACTTATCTATAACGAAGGTGCTCTTGCCACATCCAAGGTAACACTCAACAACTGCAACTTTAAAGCAAGTGAGAAGGTTACAGGCAAGGCCGCAATCGAGATTGACCAGACATTTACAGCCTACGAGGTCTACATCAACGGTTGCAGCGCAACAGGTTTCGATGCCGGCAGCAAGAGCGGCGTCACCCTGTGGAACAACAAGAAAGGTGTAGCAGGTAAATCCCTCAAAGTCGTAGTAGACGGTGTCGAGCAGACTTTGTAGTAATATTCATTCAGACGAAGACTTCGTAAGATCCTTGAATCAGGAACTACGAAGTCTTCGCAGTAAAATGAAGAAAAAATATTCAATTAATATGAAAAAAGTACATTTGATCATTGCCGCTGCGTTAGCGATACTGGCGTGCAGTTGCAACAAGGAACAGGCGATAGAGACTGTTCAGGACGGTGAGGAGGTCAACGTTTCATTCGTTACGGAAATCCCTGAGCTTCAGACAAGAGCCATTGGCGACGGAACAACGGCTAACAGACTCTATGTCTATGTGTATGACGACAATGAGGGCGCTCCAGACGCTAACATTACTGGCTTGAACACAGATAAGGAAATACATCTCAGCACGACGGTGGACTTCAAACTCGTCAAGGGTAAGACCTACCACTTCATCTTCTGGGCTGCAAAGAACGGCAACTCTTATTATAGCGTTGATGTGGCCAACAAGACAATCGGTATCGACTACAACGGTGTGGCCAACAACGAGGAGCGTGACGCCTTCTACGCTGTCAAGACCCTTAAGGTTCAAGGCCCGCTGACAGAGACCATCAAGCTTTACAGGCCGTTCTCTCAGGTGAACTTCGGAACCGAAACCGCAGACTACAACGATGCGAAAAACGCTGGACTGGAGGTGACAAAGAGCGGTTTCTTCGCCACTGAGGCCGCCAAGACACTTGATGTCTTCGCCGGTGAGGGCAAGGATGCTGTTGAGATCACCTACGCTGTGGCCAACCTTCCAGAGGAGGATCTTGTACTTCTGGACGGCACGCACTACAAGTATATGGCTATGAACTACTTCGTTCCTGTAGGAAAGCTCTCCGAGAGGCACCTTAGCAATGTTAAGGGCGTGTTCACATCCACAAAGGGCGAGGAGTTCGAGATCGCTGTACCGAGCGCTCCTGTTCAGGCCAACTGGCGCACGAACATCATCGGCCGCCTTCTCACCGATCAGGTTGTCTTCAACATCGAGATCGTTCCTGCGTTCGACGGAGACATCAACATTAATGAAGTCTCAAACATCACTTCTCTCAAATCAATCTTCGAAAATGGTGGCTCAGCCGTGCTGACTGAAGACCTTGTTCTTGATCAGACAATCTCAGTTCCTGCCGGCAAGGAAGTAACTCTCAACCTTAACGGAAAGACCATCAGCAACACTAATGGTATTTGGGACCAGCCGACAGCGGCAGATAATAACTGGTCTCTCCTGTCAGTCAAAGGAGGAACTCTCACAATCAAGGGTGCCGGCCTTTTGAAAGCGAAAGAGAATGACTGCTATGCGGTTGACGTTCAGGACGGTGGCAAGGTCATCATAGAAGACGGCGAGTTTGTCGGTAATATTCACGCCGTGTATGTTAATAAAGGTGAGGCTGAGATCCGCGGCGGCAAGTTCAGCATTGTGCAGACTTATCCTCAGGCTGACAAGGCGTACGAGTTTGTTTTGAACTGCCTTGACGCTAACCGTGCGGCAGGCACAGCCAAAATAACAGTTTACGGTGGCGAGTTCGTCAACTTCAACCCTGCAAACTGCTGGGCCGAAGGTGCCAACACCAACTTCGTAGCCGCTGGCTACAAGAGCGAAAAAATCAGCGAAGACCCGCTTATCTACAAGGTTTCCGCTGAATAAAGGCCATTGGATAAGCTCTTGGGTGAGTAAAAATATACAGATCTGATCCAGTGATAAGCTACAATCACCAGCCGGCCGGGACAACATCTCCCGCCGGCTTTTTCTTTTTCCCCCACTCCACAGTCACAGCCCACAAACTCCACAGTCACCGCCCCTCTCCCCCGGCCACAGTTTTCTCCCCAGATCACAGTGGACAGTGGTTCGACTGGTTGGTGAGTTTGTCGAACCATAGAGGAGAGGAAGCGTATTCTAAGGATGCCACAGAGGAGCGCAAGCATATTCATAGGCTGCCAGAAGAAGCGCGAGCATATTCCTACAACTATATATTCATAACACACGCTTTGACCATTACTCCACCGAATTTTAGTCAAAAATTCAACTTACAATTCAAAAAATTTGAAATGACAATTATTATTTCTATCTTTGAAAGCCTATTGGAAGGTTTTGCCTTCAGGCACATAAGAAATGATTGTTAAAATTAATTACTGATATGGAGATCAAGAAAACACCAAAAGCCGATCTTGAGAACAGAAGGACTCTCTACACGGAGATCGGACTCGTGGTTGCTCTTCTCGTAGTCTGGGGAGCTTTTTCCTACAGCACCAAGGAGAAGGCGGTAGCCAGCCTGGGCGAAGACACTCAGGTAGTTGAAGTTGAGGATATGGTTCCTATTACCCAGGAGACACCTCCACCGCCACCAGAGACACCGAAGATTCCTGTGCTTTCCGACCAGATCGACATCGTTGAGGACGACATCAAGGTTGATGACAACTTTATGAGCCTTGAGGACGACGCCAACCTCGGAGTCGAGATTATGGACTACGTTGAGGAAGTAAAGGAGGAAGTCGTTGAAGAAGAGGCTATTCCGTTCCAGTTGGTTGAGGAGAAGCCTTCATTCAACGGTGGAGACGCCAATGAGTTCTCAAAGTGGGTTAACTCCAAACTTCAGTACCCGGAGATCGCGAAGGAGAATGGTGTTCAGGGACGTGTTACCCTTCAGTTCACCGTTAATCCTGACGGTTCCGTAAGCAACGTGAAGGTTCTTCGTGGAGTTGACTCATCACTTGACAAGGAGGCCGTCAGAGTCGTTTCTATGTCACCGAAGTGGAAGCCGGGAAAGCAGCGTGACCGCGCTGTGAAGGTAACCTACACCTTCCCTGTTATCTTCCAGCTTAGATAATAAGAAACTAAATGAATATCAAGGCCGTCCCCAACCGGATGGCCTTTTTTTGAATATAAAGGTAATGTCGCTTCGACAAGCTCAGCGACCGAATTAATTGAATATGGAAGAACTAATAGAAAAAGCCGTCTTTGTCGGCATCATCAGACAGAACGATGACGACAGAAAGGTAATGGAATATCTTGACGAACTTGAGTTCCTGGCGGAGACCGCCGGGGCAAAGGGAGACAAGAAATTCGTGCAGAGGCTTGACAAGCCGGAGAAAGCCACCTACATAAGAAGCGGAAAGTTGCAGGAGATTGCGGATTACTGCGAGGAAAACGAGATCAAATATGTGATATTCGATGACGAGCTGACCGGAATGCAGCAGAGGAACATCGAGAAGGTAATCAATTGCAGTTCAGTGATTGACAGAACCAGTCTCATCCTTGAGATATTCGCTCAGCGCGCCAAGACATCCTACGCCAAGATGCAGGTCGAGCTTGCACGCTACAACTATATGCTACCGAGACTGGCAGGAATGTGGACCCACCTTGAGAGACAGAGAGGCGGTATGGGCACGAGAGGTGGTATGGGTGAGACCCAGATCGAGATTGACCGCCGTATAGTCAAGGAGAGGATAGCAAGGCTGAAGGAACAGTTGAAGAAAGTCGATAAGCAAATGGCCACACAAAGGGGCAATAGAGGCTCTATGGTGCGACTTTCCCTCGTAGGATATACCAACGTAGGTAAAAGCACAATAATGAACCTACTGGCCAAATCTGACGTTTTTGCCGAGAACAAGCTTTTCGCAACCCTCGACACAACCGTCAGAAAGGTCGTGATCGAGAACGTTCCGTTCCTTCTGAGCGACACGGTAGGATTCATCAGAAAGCTCCCTACGCAGCTCGTGGAGGCCTTCAAAAGTACACTGGACGAGGTTCGTGAGGCTGACATACTTCTGCACGTGGTGGACATCTCACACCCAGGCTTCGAAGAGCAGATGGAGGTTGTGGAGAGAACCCTACAGGAAATAGGCGCAAGCAACAAACCTGTCTTCGTGATTTTCAACAAGATAGATGCCTACACCTACGAGGAATACGATGAGTTCTCCCTAACCCCGAAAGGCAAGGAGAACCGCTCTCTGGACGAGTTGAAAAACAGCTGGATAGCGCAGGAGAAGACCCCGTGCATATTCATCTCCGCCATCAACAAGACCAACATCGAGAAGCTCCGCAGCGATATCTACAAGATGGTCGCCGAAATCCACGCCGGCCGCTACCCGTTCAATAACTTCCTCTGGTAATTTATCAATAAAGGTCTCTGAACAACATAAATAGCCAAAAAAGTCTCTATCTGAAATTTTTCACGTGACAAAAATTTCAGATAGAGACTTTTATTGGCTTAAAAAGCAAATAAAAAATATCAAGTAATTGTTATAGAATTACTTACAGCAATATAAACTCTAAAGGGAGAATAATGTCTTACAGTAATATAACCAAAAGGCTGAATAATAACTTACGGAGATATAACCAAAGGGCTGAAAAATAAAATTTCAAATTTTGGTAACGTGCAAAATTTGGAATTTTCTTTTTTTCTGCCCGTCTAAAGTAACTAATATATAAGAAAGGTCACTTCGATGCTTCGACAAGCTCAGCAACCGAAAGCTCAGTGACCACAGATTCATTGACAACCGGCTTGGTTACAAGAATGATTCTTAGACATTAGGGTTGATTACCTAAAGGATTGTCAAGTTAAAACCACTGACGATATCGTTTGTATAAAAGACTAAAGAACAGGAAAACAAAAAAGGTCGGAAAAGCAAACGCCTTTCCGACCTAAGATATTCAGTGATAAAGTTTTACTCTGAGAATTTCGCCTTGAGGAACTCACGGTTGAGACGGGCGATGTGGTCGATGGAGATTCCCTTAGGGCACTCCATCTCGCAAGCACGGGTGTTCGTGCAGCTACCGAAGCCGAGCTCCTCCATCTTCGCGACCATATTCCTGGCCCTTCTGGCGGCCTCTGGACGGCCTTGAGGAAGCAGAGCGAGGGAACTTACCCTTGCGGCCACGAACAGCATCGCAGAGCCGTTCTTACAGGTCGCCACGCAAGCGCCGCAACCAACGCAGGCAGCCGCGTCCATACTCTTCTCAGCATTCTCGTGAGAGATAAGGATGTTGTTGGCATCCTGGGCGGAACCGGTTCTGACAGAGATGAATCCACCGGCCTGAAGAATCTTGTCGAACGCGCTGCGGTCAACGACCAAATCCTTGATGATAGGGAAACCAGCGCTTCTGAAAGGCTCCACGGTGATGGTAGCGCCATCCTTGAAGTGACGCATGAAGAGCTGGCAGGTGGTGACATGATCGTCCGGACCGTGCGCGCGGCCGTCAACGAACAACGAGCATGCACCGCAGATACCCTCGCGGCAATCGTGGTCGAAAGAAACCGGACCGCTGCTCTGGCAGCCTCTGTCAACGGCTACAGGATCGTTACCCTCACGGATCAGCTGCTCATTAAGGATGTCAAGCATTTCGAGGAAAGAGGCATCCTCCTCTATTCCGGAAATATGATAAGTCTCAAAATGACCTTGTTCCTTGGCGTTCTTCTGACGCCATATCTTAAGATTGAAATCCATAGCCGATTCTACTAGTCTTTATAATTTCTTGTTTTAACTTCGATGAACTCGTACTTGAGAGGCTCCTTGTGAAGCTCAGGCTCCTGGCCTTCTCCCTTGTACTCCCAGGCGGCGACATACATGTAGTTGGCGTCGTCTCTCTTGGCCTCCCCTTCCTCGGTCTGGCTCTCCACACGGAAGTGACCACCGCAGGACTCGTTCCTGTTCAGGGCGTCACGAGCCATGAGCTCGCCGATCTCGAAGAAGTCCTCAAGCCTTAGGGCTTTCTCAAGCTCCTGATTGAACTGATACTGCTCTCCTGGAACACAAACATCCTTGTAGAACACAGCCTTGAGGTCGTTGATTTCCTTGATTGCCTTCTTCAGACCTTCCTCGCTGCGGGCCATGCCTACATACTCCCACATGATGTTTCCCAGCTTCTTGTGGATGGAGTCAACAGTCTGCTTGCCCTTGATGGCGAAGAGTCTGTCGATTCTGGCCTGAACATCTTTCTCGGCCTTGTCGAAGGCAGGGTTGTTGATGTCGGTCTTAGGCTCGGCGAACTTGTGTGAAAGATAGTCGGCGATGGTGATAGGCAGCACGAAGTAGCCGTCAGCCAGACCCTGCATGAGGGCGGAGGCTCCAAGACGGTTTCCACCGTGGTCTGAGAAATTGGCCTCACCGATGGCGTAGAGTCCAGGGATGGTGGTCTGAAGATCGTAGTCAACCCAGATGCCGCCCATCGTGTAGTGGATGGCAGGGTAGATCATCATAGGCTCCTCCCAAGGGCTTACGTTATTGATCTTGAAGTACATGTCGAAGAGGTTGCCGTAACGCTCCTGTACCCTCTGGTGTCCGAGGCGCTTGATGGCGTCGGAGAAGTCGAGGAACACCGCGAGACCTGTCTCGTTGACACCGAAGCCGGCGTCGCATCTTTCCTTGGCGGCTCTTGAGGCCACGTCACGAGGAACGAGATTGCCGAACGCAGGGTAACGGCGCTCGAGATAGTAGTCACGGTCCTCCTCAGGGATCTGCGAAGGCTTGATCTCGTGCTTGCGGAGCTTCATCACATCCTCCATCTTCTTAGGAACCCAGATACGTCCGTCGTTACGCAGGGACTCTGACATAAGGGTCAGCTTGCACTGCTGCTCGCCGTGTACCGGGATGCACGTAGGGTGGATCTGCGCGAAGCAAGGATTTGCGAAATAGGCTCCCTTCTTGTAGCACTGCCATGCGGCCGAACCATTGCTGTTCATGGCGTTGGTTGAAAGGAAGTAGGTGTTGCCGTAGCCACCGGTTGCGATAACCACAGCGTGGGCGCCGAATCTCTCAAGCTTGCCGGTGACGAGGTTGCGGGCGATGATACCCTTGGACTGACCGTCGATGATGACGAGGTCAAGCATCTCGTGGCGAGGATAGCTCGTAACGGTTCCCGCTGCGATCTGGCGGTTGAGAGCCGCGTAAGCTCCGAGAAGGAGCTGCTGTCCGGTTTGTCCACGGGCGTAGAACGTACGGCTTACCTGAACACCTCCGAACGAACGGTTGGCCAGGTAGCCGCCGTACTCACGGGCGAAAGGAACACCCTGGGCGACGCACTGGTCGATAATGGCCGCGCTGACCTCGGCGAGACGATAGACATTCGCCTCACGGCTGCGGTAGTCACCTCCTTTGATCGTGTCGTAGAAGAGACGATAGACAGCGTCATTGTCATTCTGATAGTTCTTAGCGGCATTGATACCACCCTGGGCGGCGATGGAGTGCGCGCGGCGAGGTGAGTCACTGATGCAGAAAACCTTGACATTGTAGCCAAGCTCACCGAGAGTAGCGGCTGCGGAAGCGCCACCAAGTCCGGTACCGACAACGATGATTTCAAGTTTTCTTCTGTTGTTCGGATTGACGAGTCGGAGTTCCGACTTACGTTTGGTCCATTTCTCGGCCAAAGGACCGTCAGGAATCTTTGAGATTAATTTATCGGCCATATTCTGAATATGTTATTTATAAAATTCCAAATGAAATCGCAATAAGTCTGCAATTTTAGTCATTTTTCTCGTAATCAGCAATTTTATGAGCCATTTTTGGCGATTTACCTGCACATATTTTAAGATAGTTGCGGTAAATCCGTCTGGTGAAGCGGTCATAACGCCGCACCGACATCTCATTTGAAAAATGACGATCTACATATTTCTCTACCTTACGGCAGTCACCCTCGCAGCCATGTTCAAAACCCAAAGCCGCCTTCAAGGCAAGAGCGGCGTCACAAATAGCGGCGTTGTCACTTTCACGAGACTTTTTCATATAGTCAGGAATATGATCGCTCCCGAAAACCTTCAGCGGCACATAGACCGTGCTTGTCGGGCTGCCGAGAAGCGTCCACATCACGGTGTTGCAAGGATCAACCCCCGAAGAAACCCCTTCAAAAACCACAGAGGCGGAAGTAATTTCACGCATGATTGGCTTTCCGGTGCGGGAAATCTCATTGAATAGAAATCTGTGGTCGATTGTAGCCACATCAGCGGAAGACATTATGTCAGAAGCCTTTTCAAACCTGTCCACTCCCTTGCGGTCCTCTTTGCGGCCACTTCTGGTGAAATTCGTCACAACCATATAGCCGCCTGGTTGGTCAGCCACGATGTACTTCTTCCATGAATGGTTGTTCACCTCATAATAAGCGGCCTCGCCGAGCGCGTCGATGATTCCGAAATTGGCCTCCACTCCCCAAGGCTTCGGAAGCGAGTCGAGCATATTCTCAAAGTCCTGGAGACTGCGGCATATTCCCAAAGCCTTGTACATGACAATTCCCTCCTTGTCCATTTCGGAGGCAGGAACATCATCATCCTTAAGGTCATAGGTGGCGGTGTTCATGATGCAGAAGCCGGCGGAATTGACTCCGGACCACACTTCCCCGCCCCGAGACGGCGAGTTCACTAGACCTATGAACGAATATTCAAGCCCTTGGAACCATTCCATCCTGTTGTTCAGCTCACCTGTGTCGCGGTGTTTGAGCATCACAGGACGCCCATCAACACGCACTTCCCCGGAAATGATCACGGATGTGCAGCAAAAAGCTTTGAATGAAATGAATATGAGCGCAGATGCGACAATGAATATCTTAGAAAAGCGTGCCATCCTCATCCTTTTTTGATTCAAGTTCAGCGTCCAGTCCAAGATGATGGTAAGCCATCTCCGTGGCGACTCTTCCACGTTGGGTACGCACAATGAAGCCTTCCTTAATAAGGAACGGCTCATAGACCTCCTCGAACGTGCCTTGATCCTCGCTGATCGCCGTGGCTATGGTATTGGCTCCGACAGGGCCACCCTTGAACGTGGTGATTATCGTGCGGAGAATCTTGTTGTCAATGGAGTCCAGTCCCCTCTTGTCTATCTTGAGCTTGTCAAGGGCGTAACGGGAGATGTCCAAGTCAATGTGGCCGTCCCCCATCACCTGGGCGAAATCACGGACACGCTTCAACAGCGCGTTGGCGATTCGCGGCGTTCCACGACTTCGCAGAGCGATTTCCTTCGCGGCCTCGTCATCAATCGTGACATTCAGGATGCGGGAACTCCTGCGCACGATTCTTATCAAATCCGATGTATCGTAATATTCAAGGGCACAGTTGATTCCGAACCTTTCACGCAAAGGAGCCGTGAGCAGTCCGCTTCGTGTCGTGGCACCCACAAGGGTGAACGGATTCAATGAAATCCTCACCGATCTAGCACCAGGCCCTTTGTCTATCATTATGTCGATGACGTAGTCCTCCATCGCCGAGTAGAGATATTCCTCGACCTCGGGAGACAGACGGTGGATCTCGTCAATGAAAAGCACATCCCCGGTCTCCAAGGAAGTCAGCAGACCGGCCAGATCTCCGGGCTTGTCCAGCACCGGGCCGGACGTCACCTTCATGTTCACGCCCATCTCGTTGGCGATGATGTGCGCGAGGGTGGTCTTTCCAAGACCCGGAGGCCCGTGAAACAGCACATGGTCAAGGGCTTCGCCTCTCATCTTGGCTGCCTTGACGTAGATGTTCAGATTGGAGACAATCTCTCTTTGTCCGGTGAAATCTTCAAGCCCCTGCGGGCGGATTATTCCGTCTAAATCCTTATCTTTGCCGGCGTTTGTGCTGTGCGGATCAAATTCTGTCATCAGAAAGTGTTTTAATCAGTACAAAGATAGTGAAAACCGCCGGAAGAAAGCAACATCTTGCAGCGACGTGGCGCAAAACCAAAAGTCAATGAATATAAATGAATGTAAATATTTAGACTTTTTGATTCTTATTAGAATGTTAATATGTTGATAACTAATTTTCGTTATTGAATATTAGACTGTTACAAATAGGATAGATTGTTGGTTACGCTATTGAAAAGCTTTTGAAGGATTGTTGAAAAGTGGGTCGCTCCTTGCTATGAACTTTTCCCAAGGCGTTTTCCACCGGGTTTTCAACAGCTTTTTAACATGATTCAGACGCCTATGTTGATAAGTTCGGCATCCTCCGAAAAACTCTCCGGGAAGCTCGTCTCGGGGAAGGATATATATTGTAAAGGACTCTTCCTGTCCGCCAGATGGTTCGTGGTCTCGCAGGTAGCTTCAGGTGGCACCAACGTGATAGTGCTTCCTGATCGTGAGAGCGCTGAATATTGCAGTTCGGACCTTTACGCTCTTACTGACGGGGACATTGTCTTTTACCTGCCAGACAGCGGTAAGGGTGTTGAGAGGAGTAACTACAAGTCTTCGCTCGGGGTCCAGAGGACTTCCGCCGTGGGGAGGATTATGTCCAACGCGGACAATTCCTCAAGACTGTTCATCGTGACCTATCCCGAGGCGCTGGAAGAACTGGTTCCGGCTCCGGACAAAATCAACTCCTCTATCCTTAAAATCTCTGAAGGTCAGGAGATTTCGCATGACACCATCCGCGACATACTTGCCGGCCAGGGGTTCGAGAGGGTGGATTTCGTCTCTGCTCCGGGGCAATATTCAATAAGAGGTGCGATCATCGATATATTCTCATATTCATTCAACTATCCGTTCAGGGTGTCATTTTTCGGGGATGAGGTTGAGAAAATCCATGTGTTCGACTGCAACACACAGCTTTCGGTCGAGGAGAGGAAGGAGGTCGAGATATTCCCGGACCTTGCCGCTGAGACTTCCGAGGCTGAAGGGGTGAGTCTTGCGAGCCTGTTTCCGGAAGGTACGGTTGCTTGGCTTGACTCTTCGGACATGTACAAGGACAGAAGTTTCTTTCATGATCTGAACAGGTTCAGGAGGGTGTTTCTTGAGATTCCTCTTGGTGCGGATCCTGGGGATGCCGTGGCGTTCAACGTAACTCCCCAGCCGGTGTTCAACAAGAACTTCGAGCTTCTTACGGCGGACATCCGGCAGAACATGGAACGAGGGTACAAGGTGTTCATATTCAGTGATAAGAATTCTCAGATAGAGCGTTTGAAGTCGATTCTTATCGAGAACAGCGGGCTTGTGCCTGAGTTTGTGGCTGGAAAGAACATTCATTCAGGGTTCGTCGATCAGGAGGACAGAATCTGCTGCTACTCAGACCATGAGATTTTCGACCGTTTCCACAGGGTGAGTGTCAGAAGGACAGTGGAGAAGAGCGAACAGTTGACACTTAACGACTTGACTGCATTCAACATAGGTGACTATGTGGTGCACATCGATCACGGTGTCGGGGTGTTCGGCGGTCTTGTCAGGATGCGGGATGACAAAGGCAGGATGCATGAGGTAGTGAAGCTGATGTACAAGGACGGGGATGTTGTGTTCGTGTCCGTGCATTCGCTGAACAAGATTTCCCGTTTCCGTTCAAAGGATGGCGTTCCTCCTAAGGTAAACAAGCTTGGCTCAAAGACTTGGCAGAATCTCAAGCTCAGTGCCAAGTCCAAGATAAAGGACATCGCCAAGGATCTGATCCAGCTTTACGCCAAGCGGAAGACCACGAAAGGATTCGCCTACTCCCCTGACAGCTATCTTCAGGAAGAGCTGGAGTCGTCATTCATGTACGAGGACACTCCGGATCAGGAGTCGGCCAACAAGGCGGTGAAAAAGGATATGGAGGACAACAGCCCTATGGACAGGCTTGTCTGCGGGGATGTCGGATTCGGAAAGACCGAGATTGCGATCAGGGCGGCCTTCAAGGCTGTGACTGACGGTAAACAGGTCGCCGTGCTGGTGCCTACCACGATACTTTCGCTTCAGCACTACACGACTTTCTCGTCTCGGCTGAAGGACTTCCCTTGTACCATCGATTACGTGAGCAGATTGCGTACAACAAAGGAAATCAATGACATAAAGGATAGGTTGAAGAACGGTCAGCTGGACATAGTGATAGGTACGCACAAGCTGCTCGGCAAAGGTTTCGATTTCAAGGACCTGGGACTTCTTATCATCGACGAGGAGCAGAAGTTCGGTGTCTCTACCAAGGAGAAACTACGTCAGGTGAAGGCCTCTGTGGACACTCTGACTCTGACGGCCACCCCTATTCCTCGTACCTTGCAGTTCTCGTTGCTCGGGGCCAGGGATCTGTCCATCATCAACACTCCCCCGCCGAACAGGATTCCTACGCAGACCGAGATCATCCTGTTCGACAAGGATGAGATCAGGAGCATAATCAATTATGAACTCAACCGTGGCGGACAGCTCTTCTTCATACATAATAAAGTGGAGGAACTTCCTTCGATTCACGAGATTCTGCACAGGCTTGTGCCGGACATGAAGATTTGTGTGGCTCATGGTCAGATGGAATCCAAGGAGTTGGAGAACAGGATGTTGGATTTCATCCGTGGGGATTACGATATGCTTCTTTGCACCACGATAATCGAGAACGGTCTTGACATCCCGAACGCCAACACGATCATCATCAACCAGGCGCAGAACATCGGCCTGAGCGACCTGCACCAGCTTAGGGGGCGTGTCGGAAGGTCTGGCAGAAAGGCGTTCTGTTACCTGATAGTCCCTCCGCTCGTCACCATCACCGACGATGCCCGCAGAAGGCTCAAGGCCATCGAGGAATTCTCCGACCTTGGAAGCGGGTTCAACATAGCGATGCAGGATCTTGACATCCGCGGCGCCGGGAACCTTCTTGGAGCCGAACAGAGCGGATTCATCACGGACATGGGGTACGAGACCTACCAGAAAATCCTTGCGGAGGCTATGGAGGAACTCGGGGTCGAGACCGGAATATCCACGGTCCACACCGACGAGTCGTTTGTCGAGGACTGCACCATAGAGACGGATCAGCCTGCCATGATCCCGGATTCGTACATTGACATAACAGCCGAGAAAATAAGAATTTACAAGCAGCTTGACGGAATGACCAGCGACAAGGAGATAGACAGGATCAAGTCTCAGCTTGTGGATCGTTTCGGCGAGATGCCTTTGGAGCTGGACAACCTCTTTGATGTGGTCAAAATCAGGAATCTTGGCGGAAAACTTGGGTTCGAGAAGATCATAATAAAGAATGGAATGATGATCATGTTCTTCATAGCCAACCAGATGTCGCCTTACTACAAGTCGAAGGTCTTTACTGGAATATTACAGAACATCAACGCCAACGACCGGCTTTTCAACATCAAGCAGTCAGAAGGAAAACTCAAGATTGTGAGCCGGGGAATAGATTCTTTGCCGAAAGCTCTTCAGACTCTGAATATATTGAAATAAAATTGCTACCTTTGAAGGTTTGCCCGTTTTTGACAATGCCGAATCTTTTGGTTGAAATAGGAAACACTGCCCTCAAGGCGGCCTGGTCCGAAGGAATCACCCTCGGGAAGACTTTCCGTTACCAGGGCGAGAAGATGTTTGAATATGTTGACTCGCTGGTGGAGAAGGAAAAGCCGGCGGTGATGGTCATTTCATCCACCATTGACATCAGCCGCGCTGAGGAGGAGAGGCTTGGCCGGAAATGCGGAACTTTGGTGATCTTGGACAGAAACCACACGGGGATAGCGGATGAATATTCACTACCTTCCTACCTGTCTCCGGACAGGATAGCCTCCGTGATTGCAGCAAGGCATCTTTTCAATGGAAAAGGCAGCATTGTCTTTGATTTCGGAACCACTTTGACAATTGATGTCATCGAGCCAGACGGGGAATATGTGGGAGGAAACATCTCCCCCGGATTCAGGACAAGATTCAAGTCTCTGTCGAGATATTCAAGGACTCTTCCGCTGGTTGACACTCCCCTTTCCGTCAGACAGACAGGTGATTCGCTCCAGTCGTCGATTGAGTCCGGCGTTGTGTCAGGCATAATGTTTGAAATAAAGGGTTACCTGTCTTTATTTCCCGAAAAAATGGTGGTTTTTACGGGGGGAGACGCTTTATATTTTGCAAAAAGAATGAAAAACTCCATCTTTGCAGTCTGCAATCTTGTATTGATGGGGTTGGCCTTAATAGCTGACAAGTATTATGTTGAAAGGAACGGTTAATAAGATACTCTTGTTTGTGGTGATGTCGTTCTGTGTTCTCCCTCTGAGCGCCCAGGATGACGCGTATAATGCCTATACCCCATATTCCATGTTCGGAATCGGGGACATCTCCAAGCAGGGTACGGCCTACAACAAAAGTATGGGAGGTGTCGGCATAGCCACCAGGGACAAAGGGCACATCAATATACTCAATCCGGCCGCGGTCACGGCCAGGGAGGAAAAATCGTTCATGGCCGATTTCGGCGTGGCGCAGGGTAACAGGTATTATGCCCAGCACGACATGAAATCGTCCAACAACACGTTCAACTTCTATGATTTTGTGATTTCGTTCCCTGTGTATAAATCTCTTGCGATGTATGCCGGGGTGACTCCATACAGTGATGTAGGCTACAAGATGACTTCCAAGATAACCGATCCGGCCATCATATCTTCAACTGGAGTGATAACAAACACTGTTCAGGGGTATGGAGGCATGACCAACATTTTTTTAGGAGCCGGTTATGAAGTCATAAAAGGTCTTTCCGTAGGTGTCGAAGGACAGTACTATTTTGGTAACCTGCACAAGACCAATAATTTCGTGATGACAAACTCCACTTATAGGAGTATATCCAGCGGTTTCAACATGAATCTTGACGCCGTTACGGCCAGATTCGGAGTGCAGTACGAGACAAGGCTGACACAAGGTTTGTCCGCTGTCATCGGTGCCACTTATCGTTTGGGCACAAGCCTGAAAGGAAAAGTGGAAAGATATGAGATCCAGTCCATTTCCTCGATAAACGATTCGACTCCTTCTCCAAGGAGTTATACGGACACATTGGGCAGGGGACAGGTCAAGCTGGCCAGCGAGTTAGGTGTCGGTATAGCCTTGAAGGGAGGTGGCAAATGGACCGCTGAGATCAATTACATTCGTTCCGACTGGAGTTCCTCCGGAATGAACAAGATTCCTGGTTTCGCAAGTGTCGGCAACGCAGTGTTCAGCGCGTCCACCGCACAGTCCGTAAGGGCAGGTTTCTCGATAGTTCCGAACCGGAATGATATTCGTTACTACAGTAAGAGAGTGACTTACAGGGCGGGCGCCTATTGGGATCAGGCTTCATGCAAATTGGACGGCAAGGCTATAAACGCTGTCGGTATCACATTGGGAGCCACTCTTCCAGTATTCAGATGGAGCAACGGACTGACGTTGGGCGTTGATTTCGGCCAGAGGGGAGCGTTGACCGGGAATATGGTCAGGGAAAGGTATGTTAACTTTAACATAGGAATCAATATCTTCGACATTTGGTTCCTGAAACCGATGTATAACTAATTAGGAAAATATTAACACACAACCATGAAAAGGATTACACTAGTACTGTTGACTCTTGTTGCGGCCACTTTCGGCACGAAAGTTTCCGCTCAGGGAAAGTATGGCGCGGACAGCGCTGAATGCATTAAGTATCTGTCTTATTATCAGGAGTATTACAAGCAGAAGAACTACACCGAGGCTCTCCCTAACTGGAGAAAGGCCTTCAAACTCTGTCCTCCTACCGCAAGCCAGAACATGCTGCTTAACGGTATGACCCTCCTTGGTAAGGAAATCGTCAAGACCAAGGACGCGCAGACACGCGCCGCGATGATTGACACCGTCCTTACCCTCAATGACCTCAGGGCGCAGTACTATCCTAAATACGCTGTGGCTGCCTATAACTCAAAGGGACAGTATATCACACAGTATTATAAGGACCCTCAGGTAGTTTATGATCAGTTGAACAAGATCATCGAGATCAATCAGGAGAATGTGAAGCCAAGCCTTCTTCTTCTCGATCTTAACTCAGCCATAGAACTTTACAAGAAATCAGCCATCGGCGCCGAGGATGTGATCAACACTTACCAGAAAGCCATCGCTCTTCTTGACAAGGCGGGAAACGCTGAGGAGAACGCCAAGATCAGGTCTGACATCGAAGGGCTCTTCATCACGAGCCAGGTGGCCAGCTGCGACAACCTCATCGCTCTGTTCACTCCTCGTTTCGAGGCTGATCCTGACAATATGGATCTCATCACCAACATCGTGAAGATGCTTGGTTCTACAGATGGATGCCAGAACAATGATCTGTTCCTTGGCGCTGTGACAAAGATGCATAAGAATGAGCCTTCAGCCTCATCTGCTTACTATCTTTACAAGCTTCATGCGGCAAAGGATGAGTCTTCCGAGGCCATCGAATATTTCGAGGAGGCTGTCTCGCTTTGCACTGATGATGATCCTGTAAAGGCTGACTATATGATTGAGCTTGCGACATATTGCCTCAAGAACAACATCACAGGCAAGGCTTTGGATTATGCCAATAAGGCCGCCAGCCTTAAACCAGACCATCAGGGCAAGGCTTACTACCTTATCGCGACAATCTGGGGCGCCGCCCGTTGCGGAGGAAATGAGATCGAAAGCAGGGCTAAGTATTGGGTTGCCGTTGACTATCTGCAGAAGGCAAAGGCCGCGGACGCTTCCCTGACTGAAGACTGTAACAAACTCATCTCGGCGTACAGTGTCTATTATCCTCAGAAGGCCGAGGCATTCATGTATGATGTTGTTGACGGACAGTCCTATACCGTGAACTGCGGTGGAATGCGCGCGACGACAACCGTAAGGACTCAGAAGTAGTTTTGAATTGAAACCAAACATACATAGGCTTATGATGATTGCAACCGCTTCGGCGGTTGCTTTCATCGTATTTTCCTGCAAGGGAAAACTGTCAGAGGCCGAGCGTCTGAATCTTGCCGAGACCCCGGTCCAGACTGTCGATAGTATGTTTGTGGTCCAGACCAGAAACGGAGGTATCCAGATGAGGGTGGAGGCCGATGTCATGGAAAGGTACGAGAACGACACCTGCTCCTACGAACTCTTTCCAAAAGGGCTTCATGCCTTCGCCTATACGGATGGTGACATGCTTGAGACAGTGCTCCATTCCAACAACGCCAAGCATTTCAAAAGCAAAAAGTCCACTGAGGAATATTGGTCCGCGTTCGGCAATGTGGTTGTTCAGAATGTGATCAATCAGCAGACTTTGGAGACCGACACGCTTTATTGGGACCAGGCCAACAAGGAAATATATACAGACTGTTATGTCAGGATGTTCTCAAATGACGGATTTCTGCAGGGATTCGGCATGAGATCAGACGAAATGGCGAGGAACGCGAGAATATTCAAGGCGTTCAACAGTGACCTGGTTGTCGTGCAGGATTCGACAAAGGTTATCATTGATTCTGTAAACTTTATTGGTCCTTTGCTTAAAAAATAATGGTTAATTGAATTAAAATCACTATCTTCGCACCCCAATACCTATTTTTGGAAATTATAAAAACGTAATACACAATGGCGATTCTTCAAAAAACTCGCGAAAAGGCCGGCATGGCAGTGTCTATCATCATTGCCTTGGCCCTTTTGTCATTCATTATTGACCCGCAGACACTTGAGACCGCGTTCAATGCTATGTCCTCAAGGAATGACGTGGGTGTGATTAATGGTAAGACTGTTTCTTATCTTGATTTTCAGCAGGATGTTGAAAAATTCACCGCCATCAATGAGATGGTGACCGGCTCCTCAGCCCAGAACGAACAGCAGCAGGAGCAGGTGCGCAACGCCGCATGGCAGAGCCTTTTGGACAAGTATCTTTTCATAAAGAACGCAAAGGCCGCGGGCATCAGGGTAGGTGAGGAAGAAATGAAGGAACTTCTTGCAGGAGACATGATATCTCCGGTCATTTCCCAGAATCCGGCTTTCATGGATGAGGACGGCAACTTCTCGAAAGATGCTTTGCAGAATCTCATCAATAGTGTCTCACAGGATCAGACAGGAAGGATCAGTGAGTATTGGAACTACCTTCAGAACACAGTCTATACCCAGCAATTCTATGCCAAGTATGGTTCTTTGTTCACCCAGAGCAACTTCCAGAATCCTTTGATGCTCAAAAGAGCCATCGCCGAGAACAACAACACTACCAATGTGGATTTCGTGATGGTTCCTAACTACGGCGTTGACTCAACAGTCAAGGTAAGCGATGAGGAGGTCAGAAAATACTACGAGTCCCACAAAAAGATGTTCAGACAGAACGCCTCAAGGGATATGGAATATGTTGTCTTTGAGGTGAAGCCTTCAGAGACTGACATCAACGCCACAAATGACGCTATGGGTAAGGTGTATGACGAGTTCGCCACCACTGAAAACATGAAGTCGTTCCTGGCCAGAAACTCAGAGAGAAACTACAGTGAGTACTGGTTCAAGGCTGGTGAGCTTTCAACCGTCAACAAGGACATCTGCGAGTTTGTTGACAACAATGCCGCCGGTACTTCTCCTGTTGTCTCCGACAATAATGTGTTCTATGCCGCGAGGATTATGGCTACAGCCCAGATTCCTGATTCAGCCTATGTAAGGCATATCCTCCTTCAGAATGGTATGGAGAACAAGGCTGACAGCCTTCTTAACCTGCTTTCAAAGGGAGAGAGCTTCTCCAATCTTGCCGCCGCGTTCTCAGCAGACGGCAGAAGCGCCGCTGACGGTGAGCAGGGCAATATCGGCTGGATGACCCAGACTTACATGATTCCTGGTTTTGAATCTGTCCTCACAGCCCAGACAGGCAAGCCTTATATTGTGAAGACCCAGTATGGCACTCATATCGTAGAGGTTGCCAAAAAGACAGCTCCGGTCGCCAAGAAGCAGGTGGCTATCCTTGAGAAGGCCGCTCTCGCCAGTGGTGAGACATTCAACAGCTACTACGCCCAGGCCAGCAATTTCTCAAAGATCGCTGCTGGCAAGTACAACAACTACAAGGCTGCTGTTGATTCAATGGGACTATACTCACATCCTTTGATGGTCAACGAGGCAACCTCCACTTACGGTTCGATTTCACAGGCCAAGGAGGTCACAAGATGGGTGTTTGACAACAAGGTCGGAAAAGTTTCCGAGATCATCACAGTCAACAACAACTATCTGTTCATAGCCACCGTGACCGGAATCCATAAGGAAGGCATCGCCAAACTCGATGAGGTCAAGGAAGTGGTTCGCCAGCGTCTCTATGCCGAGAAGGCCGCCGAGAAGGCCGCCGCTGACCTTGCCAAGAAGATTCAGGGAATCAATGACCTTCAGGCTATCGCTGACACACTTCACTCATCCGTCAGCACAGGTGTAGATGTAAGGTTCGCCACGATGGCTGGTCAAGGACTTGACCCTAAGTTCGTAGGTGCCGCTTCCGTGGCTCCTGAAGGCACAATCTGCGGACCTGTCGCTGGTACCATCGGTACGTATATATTCAAGGTTAATTCCCGCGACACCGGAGCCTTCTACACTGAGGATGACGCAAAGAACGCCGCCGCTCAGATCAACAACTACAGCACTCAGATGATTCTTCCGGTGATGATGTTGGAATCTGATGTCAAGGATCACAGGGCACGTTTCTATTAGTAGATAGTATAAACTTTTCATGGCGGGGAATAATCCGATTGGGTTATTCCCCGTTTTTTTTGCATGACGACTTTTATAATTGTCGTTTTTACTGCAAAAATTGTCAAGGAAAATACAAGTTTGCCATAGTTGTTACTATCTTTAAAAACGTTAAAGGGAAAGTACTGTCAGATTTTTGATAACGATAACACTGTAACGTACTTAAAATATAACTTGTAGTTTAACAACATTAATTAATATGCACGATAGAAACCAAAAAGTTGCATCCTGCCTTTCAAGGGTAAAGGCAGCGATAGTGGCTGTTCTCTTGCTTATGGTTGTCGGGACAGGTACCGCCTTGGCCCAGCAATCAGGCAAGACAATCACCGGTAAGGTGCTTGACGAGAACAATCAGCCGATGCCTGGCGTGACCATCATCGTAGATGGTACGACCAATGGTACGATGACCGGTCCCGATGGTACATTCACACTTGGGGGAGTCCCGTCCGGAGCCACTGTCATCGTGTCTTGTATTGGTTACACCGATCAGGTTCTTCCTGAGGGTAAATCAAATTATGTCGTGAGTCTTGTCCCTGACTCCGAGATGCTTGAAGAGACGGTTGTGGTGGCGTTCGGTCAGCAGAAGAAGCTTTCCGTGACCGGTGCGATCTCTACGGTCGCTTCAGCTGATCTCCGCAAGACCACGTCCACACGTCTGGACAACGCTCTTGCAGGACGTGTCACAGGTCTTACATCCATGCAGAGTGGAGGCGGCCAGCCGGGTGTCGATGGCGCCACAATGTACCTTCGAGGAGCTGCGACAACCAATGGAAAGAGTCCTCTGATCCTTGTGGACGGTGTGGAGCGTGACAACATCCGCACCGTAGACATGAATGAGGTCGAGAGCATCTCCGTCCTCAAGGACGCTTCCGCGACCGCGCTTTACGGTGTTCAGGGTGCGAATGGTGTGATCCTCATCCAGACCCGCAAGGGACAGAAGGGAAAGGCTCAGTTGAGCATCTCTTTCGACCAGAGCTGGACATCCTTCACCAAGGAACCTGACAGACTTCATTCGTGGGAGTATTGCGAATTCAGAAACGAGGCGTTGTCCAACGACGGCATTGGCGCTGAGTTCTCAGAGGAGATCATCGCCAAGTACAAGAATCCCCTCCTTGGCTTGGATCCTACGTCACCTGACTACGATAATCAGGTTGCCATGCGCAAGGCTGTCTACTGTGACAATGACTTCTACAGGATGTATCTTAAGAAGAACACTCCTCAGTCACGAGCCAATGTCAACATCTCCGGAGGTACCGACTTTGTCAATTACTTCGTGAATGTCGGCTACATCCATCAGGGAGGAAACCTTAACACCGAGAGTCCAGACTATCTGGGGTACAATCCTCAGTGCTACATGGACAGGCTCAGTCTGCGTTCAAACCTTGATTTCCACATCACGAAGAGCCTTACCGCCTCGCTCAACATCGCCTCTTACGCCGAGAATGTGAACATGCCTGCGGTTGGCGCTCTTTACGGTGGTAATCCTGCCGCTGACGGTAATCAGCAGTGGATGATTTCTGACCTTATCTATCAGTCACTTATCATCCTTCCTATCTCTCCTGGCCCTACCACAGACTCAAGATTTGGAGCGGAAAGCGGTGCTTTTATAGGCTATAATTACCTTGACCGCTCCGCTTTCGAGATCATCAACCGCAGAGGTTTCCACACCAACAAGAGGAAGAACCTCAACACCCAGTTCTCTTTGAACTGGGATCTTAGCGAGCTGGTCACCAAGGGATTGAGCATCACAGGAATGGCTGCTTACGACACCTACAACAGAGGTATACTGGAAGGACTCAAGCAAGAGCAGTTCTACTATGCTAACGTTGACTACAATAATGACAGTCTTTCCTATTCATTGCACGAGAGAGAAACCTTTCCTTTGACAATGTCTTCATGGAGGTCATCCAACTATCAGTTGTATGTGCAGGGTTCCGTGAACTATGCCAGAACCTTCGGCAAGCACAACGTCACCGGAATGGTGACGGCGTACAGAAAGTACTGGGAGACGACAGCTGCAGAGATTCCTTACAACGTTATCGGTACGGCGGCGCGCGCCACATATTCATTTGACGACAGGTATCTTGTCGAGGCCAACCTTGGTTACAATGGATCGGAACAGTTCGCCCCTTCGAAGAGGTTCGGTCTTTTCCCTTCGGCGTCCCTTGGATGGATCGCCAGCAACGAGTCGTTCCTTAAGGACAACGAGTACATCACCTGGTTGAAGTTCAGAGGGTCTTACGGTCTTGTGGGTAACGACTCTATGGGTGGCTTAAGGTTCTTGTTCCAGGATAACATTGAGGTTGGTGGTGGCACCCATGTCTCTGGACTTGGCGGACATACGATCAGCGAAGGTCTCCTTGGAAACAAGAGCATAACTTGGGAACTTTCCAAGAAGATGAATCTCGGTTTCGAGATAGGTCTCTTCAAGGATTTCAGAATCAATTTCGACTACTTCACGGAGAATCGTGACCAGATCCTCATCTCCCGTCAGACCATCCCTTCATTCCAGGGTGTAAGCTCAAGCTACATTCCTAAGGTGAACATGGGTGTTGTCAAGAACCACGGCTATGAGATCGAGGCAAGCTACAGCCACTCGTTCAACAAGGACTTCTCCCTGTCCGTCAAGGGCAACTTCGGATTCAATGACAACGAGGTTGTTGAATTAGACGAGCCTATGCGTTCAGAGGAATATGCCTATCAGTATCGCAAAGAAGGCTTCCGTCTCGGACAGGATTGGGGTTACCTGATTGACTGGAACTCCCCTGGAAAGGGTTATTTCACATCTCAGGAGGAAATAGATAATTACTGCGATTATGGATTCGGTGTTCCGAGAGTCGGTGATTTTGTCTATAAGGATGTCAACGGTGACGGCGTTATCGATGACAAGGACTTGTCTCCTATCGGTTACTCGACAAGCATCCCTGGCATCAACTACGGTGTCACTTTGGGATTCAACTTCAAGGGTATCGACTTCAATGTGCTCTTCTCCGGTTTGGGAAGATATTCCAAGTACTATAGCGGCCAGGGTGTGGTTGAGTACAACAAGAGCACCGGTACTTACTTTGAATGGACAAGGCACGGCTGGACCGAGGAGCGTTACAACAATGGTGACAAGATCTCCTATCCGGCAATCTCCACCGCACAGGCTGTCAGCCATGCGGCCAATGACTTCTTCATCCAGAACCGTTCTTTCCTGAGATTGAAAAACATTGAGTTAGGCTACACCCTTCCTTCCCGCTTCCTTTCACGCGCGGGAGTCAACAGTGTCCGCGTCTATGTCAGCGGCCAGAACTTGTTCGTATGGGATAATCTTCGTGTGACCCATCTTGATCCTGAGCAGAATAACTCTTATGGTTATCCTATCACCAAGAATGTCAGTCTTGGACTTAATATTAACTTCTAAACTGACGATGAATATGAAAAATAAATTCTATATTATTGCAGCTTGTGTTTTGTCCCTTGCCTTGTCCTCCTGCTCAGACGCATTGGATCAGGCTCCTTCCGGAAAGATCTCGCTTGAGGATGTTTTCAAGGATAATGACAAGACGATGTACTATCTCAACTCCTGCTACTCCAGCATCAACGTTAAAGGATGCGTGTGGTTTTTCTGGAGCAGAGGGCCAGTGAATTGGTGTGACGACGCATGGGATGCCGACGATCTTGATGTGGATTGGGCTGGGTCCAGAAAATACTATGACGGGAACGCCACGGCCGCTGACCATCCGGCAAGTTATAATGCAGGTGATGGCGGAAACCAGAGCGCCTCATGGTCACGTTATTTCCAGAGGATACGTAACTGTTCCGTGTTCCTTCAGAACATCCCTACAGCAAACGTGACCAAGGAAAGCGACCGCTCCAGATGGACAGCCGAGGCTCATCTTCTGAGGGCTTACTACTACTCGGAACTTCTGATGTGGTTCGGTTGCTCCCTTCCTATCATCAAGGAGCCTTACACCCTTGACGCGGACTTCTCCAAGGTTGAGCGCGGCTCGTTCCACGATGTGGTTCAGTTCATCATCGAGGATTGTGACGCCGCCCTTGCCTGTGATGAGCTTCCTTGGCGAATCACCACTGACAGCGAGGCGTTGCGTATGACAAAGGCTGTCGCATGGGCGATCAAGTCAAGGATGACAGTGTTCGCCGCCAGTCCTTTGTACAACGACGGCAACAACTATTGGGAAGAGGCCTACACTGTGAACAAGGCTGCTGTCCAGGCTCTTGAGAGCAACGGCTACGCTCTTTACAACAAGGTCAACCAGACTGCGGTCTGGGGAGCCGAGAGAGCTTACCTTCCTAACACCTATGCCCAGTTGTTCAATGAATATTTCTGTAATTCCGGCGCCTATGCCGCAGACCCTGCCGACAAGGAGACAATCTATCAGTTGAGAGATGGCGGTAACTGGGATCTTGCCAACGTTGACGCTCCTGGTGCCATCCTTGGTTACAAGGCAGGAACCTGTCCTTCTCAGGAGCTTGTAGACGCGTTTGAGACCGCCAATGGCGAGACCGTCCTTGATTTGGGCAAGCCTTATCTTGACGAGCAGCACCTCAAGCCGAACTACAATAGCTCCAATACGATGTATAACCATAATGATCCTTATGCAAACAGGGATCCAAGGTTCTATGCCACTGTTTATTACAATGGTTCCAAAAGATACTGCAACTGGTCGACTGAGGCTGGGAAAACCTCTTTTGAGAATTTGGGTCAGGGAAAAGGAAGCATGACAAGAACCATCACCACTTGGGATGCCTACGAGGATGAGAATGGTAACATCATCAACAAACCCGAGCCTCTTATGGGTAGGGCTCTCACCGGACGTACCGTCACCAGAACCGGCTATTTCCAGAGGAAGTTCCTCCACCCTAACAGCGGTGTGGAGATGAGAATCCAAGGTGCCCGCCACAAGGATTACCGTCTTGCGGAGATCTACCTCAATTTCGCCGAGGCGGCCATGGAGGCCAACCATTCAGCTGAGGCCATCACTTACGTGAACAAGGTACGCGCCCGTGTCGGGATGCCGGGTCTTCCTGCCGGACTTACAGGAGACGCGCTTCGCCAGAGGATCCACAACGAGCGTAGGGTGGAGCTGGCTCTTGAAGGAAACCGTTACTTCGATGTCCGCAGATGGCATAAGCCGGACGAGGATCTCTCGGACACTGACCGTTGGGTCACCGCGGCTCACATCACCCACATGAATGACGGTTCCTACAAGTACGAACGTACAACAATCAAGGAGCGTCAGTGCTACACCAACAAGTGGCTTAAGATGCCGGTTCCTCTTTCCGAGGTCAACAACATGAGAGCCATCACCGGTGAAGACTGGCAGAATCCGGGCTGGTAATGGTTAAATCTTACAGAACACTTAATTAGAGCATTAAATATGTTGAATAAGAATATATTCACAGCAGCGGCGCTTATCCTGCTTGGAACATCCATCCAAGTCAAGGCGCAGGACATCACTGTCGCCGGTACCGTAAAGGATGTTTACGGCAACCCGTTGCCTGGCGTGATTGTCTCGGCTAATCATAAGGACTTGTACATTACTGACAAGAATGGCCAGTACACCGCCAAGGTGGGCAAGTCCGAGGATTTGGAGTTCTCCCTCCTTGGTTACAAGCCGACATCTGTCAAGGCATCCTCACAGGCGGATGTCGTCCTTGAGGATGACGCCCACAATCTTGCCGAGACCGTCAACATCGGACTGAGCAAGCAGAGCAGGGAACTTCTGACAGACGCGGTCTCAACCGCATCCGGAGAGCAGCTCGGAAAATCCTTGATGTCCCGTCTTCAGGGATCATTCTCGGGAATGTTCTCAGGACTCACCACGATGGAGACATCGTTCGAGCCTGGCTATGAGTCACTGAATATGTACATTCGTGGATTCTCCACTTTCCACGGCGGAGTCGCCGGTGTGGTCATCGACGGTATCCTCTATGACTCTTTCGCCCATGACATCCTCTACCGAATCTCTCCTGAGGAGGTTGAGTCGGTGTCCATCCTCAAGGACGGAGCATCACAGGCCATCTATGGTGTGAAAGGCTCCGACGGTCTGATTGTCATCAACACCAAGCGCGGTACTCCAGGCAAACTCAAGGTCGGAGTCAACATTTCCGAGACAGTCCAGACACCTACATCCAAGATTCGCAGTTTTGACTCCTACACATTTGCCGGCCTGAGAAACCAGGCCGCCGCGAATGACGGACTCGGCGAGTACCATTATTTCCCGCAGGAGGCTCTTGAGGGCTTCAAGAACGGAGGAGACGAACTCTACCCTAACACAGACTGGTACGACATGCTTGTCCGCGATTTCTCAAATCAGCAGAGAATCTCGCTGGACGCTACCGGTGGTAACGAGAACGTGAGGTTCTATTCCAACTTCAACGTCCTGCGTCAGGGCAGTTTCTGGAACACCGATCAGAAGGACTACAAGTCTGACAACGAGAAGTACAGAGTGAATTTCCGCTCGAATGTCGATGTCAAGGTCAGCAAGTACATCAGCCTTTGGGCCAACCTTGCCGGATCTATCGTGAAGTCCCACACTCCGGGCGGTGCGGTCAACAACAACGGAAACATCTACAACCTGATCACCAGGATGCCTTCCTACATCTATGGACCGGTTACTCCTACAATCTATGACGAGGAAGGAAATGTTGTGGAGCAGGGCGGTGAAGTCACGACTTCAACCAACATCAACGCCTCTCCTTACGGAATGTTGAACCGTAGCGGCTACAGCAACGAGACCAACACCAACATTTACGGTCAGGCAGGTATCAAGCTGGATCTTTCATTCCTGACTCCTGGTCTTTGGGTTGGTGGCAGCGTGGGCTATCTGTCCTACATCACCGCCAACATGGCCACTACCCAGAAATATGCGAGATTCATCAGAAACGATGATTGGAACAATCTCGAATTCACCAAGTTCGGTACGACAATCAATGATAACCTTAAGTATTCCAAAGGGGAGGCATTGTACGGATACCTCTCTTACAAAGGAGAGGCCGGATGGCAGAGGGATTTCGGCAAGCATCATCTGAATGCCAACGCCTACGCCACCTATCAGGAATTTGACAATTTCACAGGTAGCGCCACCTACGATTTCAGACGTGTCTACACCGGAGCCGAGCTGGCTTACGATTTCGACAAGAGATACGCTGTCAAGCTTTCCACCGGCTATTCCGGATCGGACTATTTCCCGAGAAAGACACGCTTTGTGTGGACACCTGGTGTCTCCGCCGCATGGATAGCCTCCAACGAGAGCTTCATCAGGGAGAGCATGCCGTGGTTGTCTTTGCTGAAGATCCGCGGATCCTACGCCATCACCGGTAACGACGCCACAGGATTTGACAGGTACGCCTACAAGGATCAGGTGACCAGCACCACGGGTGGCCTTATCCCTTATCTTGGCTACTACACCAACGAGTCTGCCTATGGCAACCCTAACCTTGAGCCAGAGAAGATCCACAAGGCCAACATCGGTATTGATCTCGGTGTCGCCAACCAGCTCCAGGTTTCCTTCGATGTGTTCAAGGAGAAGATGACCAACGGTGTGATCAGCTCAACCGCCAAGGTTCCTCTCTACCAGGGTATTCCTCTTGGAGCTTATCCTATCACCAACATGGGTGAGTACGAGAACAAGGGATGGGAACTCTCCGTAAGCTACAAGAAGCGTTTCAACTCTGACTTTGCCCTGTTCGTGGCCGGTCATCTTGACTATAGCAAGAACAAGGTCATCTTCGTCGGAGAGACCGCTTACAACGAGTCCTACGCCTACCGCTACCGCACGGAGGGCTATCCTGTCGGACAGTCTTGGGGCTACCTTACGGACTACAGCAACGGCAGCGGTCTGTATAATTTCCAGGATGAGATCGAGGCAGGTCCTAAGTACTCGTTCGGCACTCCTCGTCTGGGTGACATCAAGTACAAGGATCTGAACAATGACGGTGTCATCGACGAGAAGGATCTCGCACCGATCGGCAACGGATCTCTTCCTAAGTACAACTTTGCCTTCAATGTAGGTTTCAATGTCAAGAACTTCGAGGTCAGCCTCCTGTTCCAGGGAATCGGTGACTACGACAAGAACTATGGCGAGCTGATCTCCAATCAGTCTGCCTACGACGGAATATTCACTGAAAGCCACAAGTCTGCATGGACTGCCGAGAAGTGGCTCAACGACGAGGAAATCAGCTTCCCTGCTCTTTCCACGACCTCGACGACCAGCAACAGAACGAACGACTTCCTCCTGAAGGATGCGTCATTCCTTCGCCTGAAGACAGCCGAGATCTCCTACAAGATGCCTAAGAAGGTCTGCGATTTCCTTAACGCAAGTGCCTTCAAGGTCTATCTGAGCGGTCAGAATCTCTTCACCATCGATGGTATGAAGACAAACGACACTCCAGTCGAGGGCAGTGTGCTCAACTTCCCTGTCTATAGGATGTACAGACTTGGAATCAACCTTACATTCTAATGGAAATGGTTCATATGTTAAATCTGAATGTTATGAAAAAATTCCGCATAATTATTCTTGCAATGGTGGCCGCCGCGGCCCTGTCCTCTTGCCAGGACAGCTTGGATCTCCGCTCTAACGGAACCATTGACATGTCCGAGGTTTTCCAGGATCGCAACAGGACCAGAGGCTACCTCAACGCTTGCTACAACTACTTGAAGGCACCGTATGTCCATGCCGGAGCGTACACCGATGACGCGCAGAACAGCGAAAGCATCACTGCCGGCCACGGGTTCGACATCTGGTACAATTCCGATGTCACTTCAAGCAACTTCGCCGCCAACAACCTTGACGGCAATCCTTGGGGGCAGTTCTTCCAGGGTGTGCGCAAATGCAATGTCTTCATCGCCAACATCGACGGCGCCACGGCTGAAATTACAAACGAGGAGAGGGCCGGCTGGAAGGCTCAGGCTCTTACCCTCAGGGCTTGGTACTATCTTCAGCTCATGAAGAGGTTCGGTCAGCTTCCTCTGATCACTTCCGATCTTGGCACCAGCCATGACTATACCGCCGACAAGAAGGCGTCTGTGTCCGAGATCGCGGCTCAGATCTTCGCTGACTGCGACGCGGCGATCGCCACGGAGGATTCGGATGCATATTCCTATGTCTATCGTACCCAGCAGTGGGGAATGGCGACCAAGGCTCTTGCCCAGGCCATCAGATGCGAGACCGCGACCTACGTTATCAGCCCTCTCTTTAGTGATGGCGGCTACACCGCTGACCAGGCTCTTGACATCGCCGCCGACGCTCTCGCCAAGGTTCTTGCCAATGACTACAGCCTCTGGACAACAGCCAGCGGCGGCTATAATGCCTACGCTTCCTACTTCCTCTACAACCCTGATGATTACAGGGCCAAGGACAAGGAGACAATCTTCGGAGGCGTGCGCACGACTGTCTGGAAAGAGTGCGGTCTTCCGATTGTCAGCGGTAGCTCCACCGCCGGCACCTGCCCTACGCAGGAGCTAGTGGATGCCTACGAGATGGCCAACGGAAAGCCTGCCATCACGGGCTACAGCGACGAGCAGCACCTTAAGCCGATCATCAACACCGAGTCTGGCTATGATGAGTCCAAGCCTTACGAGAACAGGGATCCTCGTTTCTACGCTACCGTGTTCTACAATGGCAGCAGCAGAGGAAATGATGAGATCTCCACTGTCGCCGGTGCCAACTGCGGACTGAATGCGACAAGCATCAGGTACACCCACACCGGCTACTACATGCGCAAATTCGCCCATGACGCATCCAACAGAAACTCAAACTCTGACGGTTACATGCGCGGGGTGCGTCTCGCCGAGCTTTACTACAACTTCGCCGAGGTTGCCTATCAGGCAGTCGGACCGGACAAGGTTGTAAGCGTGTCCGGACTGAACCTGTCCGCCCGCGACGCCGTCAACAAAGTACGCGCGAGAGTCAACATGCCAGGAATCCCGAGCGGTCTGTCAGTGTCTGACTTCGAGAAGAGGTACCGCAACGACCGTAGGGTCGAGTTCGCCCTTGAGTCTGACCGTTATTTCAGCCTGCGCCGTTGGAAGGCTCTCTCTTCCACAGCGGTAGTGTCTGGAGTGAAGGTTTCCGGAACCGGCAAGAACATCACCTACGAGCGCTTCTCCTTCGACAAGCGTATGACATGCTCTGACAAGTACCTTCTCTATCCGCTCGAACTCTCCGAGGCGTCCAAGATTCTCGAACTGACCGGAAACGATTGGCAGAATCCTGGTTGGTAGTAGGTTTGTATTTTTGAATTGAAAAAAATTGATGAATATGAAGAAAATCATCTACTTGATATTGATCGCCTGCTCGGCCATCTTCCTTTCCTGCAAGGAGGATTCAGGAATGACAAAGGATGGCGACATCGTCCTGTCTAATCTGACGGCGGAGCCGAGAATCGGTGCGGTTGTCCTCAAATGGGACAATCCATCGGCAAGCGACTACTATTATGCGACGGTGACCTACACGAACGCTTCCGGAGAGGAAGTGAAGCAGAAGGTGAGCGTCTATAGTGTCGATTCCGAAAAGGGAGAAGGCCATACTTCCGTAAGGATAGGCGGGTTCTCTGACACAAATACCTACGAGTTCACTGTCACTCCTTACACTTCTGACGAGCGTTACGGTGAGTCCAAGACCGTTTCCTGCACTCCGGAGGATGCCTCAAAGGCCTTCAAGTACATCACCGGTACGGTGGAGGCCAAGCCGACCGTAGAGGGTGGCGTGGTCAGCTGGAAGAATGACTATGACGTTCCGGTGACCGTCACCATCACCTACAAGAACCTTGCGGGTGAGACCATTACGGAGACCCGTAAGGGCAGTGAGGACGGCAGCGTGGAGATCTTCCCGTTTGTGGACAAGACAAATGTGACGATCACGGCCACTGACGAGAGCGGCAAGAACACTTCGGAGCCAAAGGTTGTCGAGGTGACCCCGGAAAGGGGAGAGATCCCTCAGTCCAGAATGACGGCGATCGGAGCCTCTGGGGTGGATGGTGACAATGTTCCCGCAAATCTTTTGGATAACAATGTCTCAACCGCTTGGTCAGGATCGAATAATGACATTGTGTGGGTTGCCATTGACCTTGGTGGGGTTCATCGGATCAACTGGTTTGAGCTGGTAGGTAATTCAAAGGATCGTGAAAGCCAGCCTACGGCTCTTATGGTTTTCCACTCAAAAGAGCCTGTGGCAGACTTGTCACAAGCTAAAAATCTTGGCACTTTTGAATATAATCCTGAGCGCATCTATAACCATGCTTACAAATTGGAGAATCCGATAGATACCAGATATATTCTTATCGCCTTCCCAGGCGTGCAGCGCGTGAGCATCACCGAGTTCTGCGCCTACTATGCCGATGCGGCCACCCATTACGCCAAGGAGTCCGAGCTTGAGCTCCAGCCGGATCCGGATGATGACCCTACCTACTATCCAGAGATTGAGTACATGATACCGCTTGACGGTCAAAATAGCTTGACATTTGAGGCAACTAATCCAGACGATCCTTCGGAATATACATTCAAGACGACAGGCGGAGACCCATTTGTCAGTCTTGCTCCACTTAAGAAGGCCGCGGCGGGAACAGTACTTGTATTCCAGTATAAGGCAAGTGCTGATCTTGCATGTGAATTCTTCTGGTGTAAGAAAGGCACTGGTCCCGCTGGTGGAAAGGAGACATTCTTTAACTTGAAAAAGACAGACGAATGGAAGACATTCAAGATTAACATGGTTGGTGCATGGAATAACGGTTGGTGGGATGGAAAAGAAGGAGACAGAGTCCGTTTCGACATCGGTAACGAAGGAGGGAACACGCTCGTTGTCCGCCTCATGCACTGGCGTGCCGCCGAGGATGGTGAATAATCCAATCAATCTTCTAACTTGCAAAGTGTAAATGAAAAAAAACATTCTTTTACTCATACTTGCTTTTGTGGTTATGTCCTGCGCGCTTTCAGCGCAGGACATAACTGTCAAAAGACCAGTCGTTGACCTTTATCAGGACACTTGGGTTGCCACCGACGCGCTGGGAAGGACCATGCCGGGCTATGATGCCGTCGGGCCGGTCAAGACAGATCAGAGACGTGTTGTGGGCATCTTCTACATCACGTGGCACACACAGAACCTTGCGAATATGCCGGCTCCTTATGACGCCGACGTGACTAAGGTTCTCCAGGCCGATCCAAACGCCAGATTTCAGGCTGACAATCCTAACTGGAAGAGAGGCTCCTATCACTGGGGCGAGCCGGAGATGGGATATTTCCTGAGCCAGGACGAATGGGTCATCAGAAAGGACATGTCGATGCTCTCCGACGCGGGAGTGGATGTGCTTGTGTTGGATGTCACTAACGCCGTGCGTTACTGGGACGAGTGGGAGGTGCTTTTCTCCACGATGGAAAAGATGCGGGCGGAGGGCAACAACACCCCTCAGTTCTGTTTCTGGGCGTTCAACGGAGAGGTCATCACGGTCGTCCAGCAACTCTACGAGCGGATCTACAAGGAGAACAAGTACCCTGACCTGTGGTTCTGCTGGGACGGAAAACCTTTGCTGCTCTACAATGCGGATCCGGTCCACGACGCCAACGGAGGCCATTCAGCCTACAAGGACGGTACGCATGACTATTCCGATGAGGTCAAGAACTTCTTCACGCTGAGGAACATGTGGTGGGGCTACTACGAGTGGGCCGGCAAGCGTTTCATCGGCACGGAGGACAACTGGAGTTTCGGCTACAGTATGGCCGACCCTCGGATCAAGTCGATGGCTCCGGAGGAACTGCTGTCAAAGCACGATGGAAAGGTCGAGGAAGCGGCGGTGACCCCTGCCCAGCATCCTGTCACGATGACCGAAGTCCCGATGGGAGTCGGAAAATCCTGGTCAAGGCGTGACGGCGAGCCGAAGCTCAATGAATATGATCTCCCGGATTCTGCCTACGTCCCGTGGCTCGGCCGCAAGGTTTCCGATCCGGAAGGCTATGGAATATACTTCCAGGAGCGCTGGGACGACGCTCTGGCCGCGAATCCGCAGTTCCTTTACCTGAATGACTGGAACGAGTGGACGGCCGGAAAGTACAACGGGGACGTGATGTGGCTTGGCCGCAAGAATCCGTTCATGTTTGTGGACCAGTACAATTCCGAGTTCAACAGGACGATCCAGCCGATGAAAGGAGGCTACACCGACAACTACTATATGCAGATGGCGCAGAACATCCGCCGCTACAAGGGAGTCCGTCCGGTTCCTGTGAACAGGCATATTCATAAAATGGCGGTTGACGGAATATTCAAGGATTGGGAGCAGGTCGAGGTGGTCTATCGCGACACCCGTGGAGACGTGTTCCATCGTGACGCGAAGGGTTACGGCGGGCTTCATTACAAGGATTCGACGGGAAGGAACGACATCGTGGCCTCCAAGGTGGCGGTCGGCAAGTCGGACATATTCTTTTATGCCGAGACCGCTGATGCCTTGACTCCGTATTCCGATCCGGATTGGATGCTGCTGCTGATTGATTCAGATGGTGATTCCTCGACTGGTTGGTATGGTTATGACATATTGATTAACAAGGATATAGCATCTGACGGCAAGGGTAATGTCCTCAAATATGCAGACGGAAAATGGATCAAGGCAGGGGAGTATAACTTCGCTGTCAGCGGCAACAAGTTGGAGCTTGCGGTACCGAAGGCCCTGCTTGGTGTCTCCGGAAAATCGATGACCTTTGACTTCAAATGGGCCGACAACACCGGAGAACTGGTGGATCCTATCTCCCTTTGCCTGAAGGGCGACACCGCACCGAACCGTCGTTTCAACTACCGATTCATCTGGAATAAGTAATATTCATGAAAAAAGTTCTTGCCTCTTTGTTGCTTCTTGCGGGTCTTTGCGCCCAGGCCAAGCCTACTGTCTTCCCTGTTTCGCTGAGCTGTAACGACATGGTGGATCCTGTCGCCGTGAGCGATGTCAGCTTCAGCTGGAAGCTCCGTTCGGATGTGAGGGCGGCCCGTCAGACTGCCTATGAGCTCTGGGTCGGTTCGACTCCGAATTGCGGCGGTGACGTGTGGAAGTCCGGGAAGATTGTCTCCGATGACCAGCTTGACATTACCATCCCTCCGACAGTGACCCTTGAGGAAGGGAAGCGGTACTTCTGGAAGGTAAGAATTTGGGACGGCTCCGGCAAGGTCTCTCCGTGGACAAAGGCGGCCAGCTTCACAAAGTCGATAGACAACTCCTGGGAGGCTGACTGGATCGCGACAGGGAAGACTGAGGACGGGCCGTTCCCATATTTCCGCAAAACCTGCTTGATCGGCAAGGGTAAGGTCCGCAGGGCGGTTGTCTATCTCTGCGGTCTGGGCTGTTCGCAGCTCTACCTCAACGGCAGGGCGGTCGAGCCTGACAGGATTCTCGATCCGGCGCAGACCGACTACGACAAGAAAGCCCTTTACAGCGCGTTTGACGTGACCTCTCTTCTCGTGGGCGGCAAGAACTGCATCGGTGTCATGCTGGGCGCGGGATGGTACAACCAGGACAAGGTCTGGGGAGGGGGAATGACCTACGGCAGACCTATCCTCCGCTGTCAGATGCGCGTTGAATATGCTTCCGGCAAGGTCGAGACCATCGGCACGGACACATCCTGGAAATGGGCGGACGGGCCGCTTGTCAGCTCCAATGTCTATCAGGGTGATGAATATGACGCCACCCGCGAGATTGACGGCTGGTGCGAGGCTTCTTTCGATGACAGTTCCTGGAACGATGCCGTGAAGGCAGGAGGTGTCATTCCCGTGAGGATGGCCGCGCAGGAGATACCTCCGATGAGGGCTTTCGCTCCTCAGAAGGCCTCCGCCATGTGGCGGTCTTCAAAGGAAGGAAATGTCTGGATCTATGATTTCGGAACCAACCTTACGTCGGAAGTAGTGTTCAGCGCGTCTCTTCCTCGCGGAGTGAGGCTCCAGACCATAGGCTCCGAGGAAATCGACCCGAGGACCCGCGAGATTGACGTGGCTTCAACCGGTGTCGAACATGTCGGACTCCAGAAGGATTCCTACACTTTCGCCGGCAGGGGAAAGGAGACCTGGATGCCTGTCTTCACCTACCATGGAATGAGGTATGTGGAACTGACCGTGGAAGGCTCGGACGAGGAGCCGGCCTTGGACTGGATCACCCGCGCTCCGGTGCACACGGATCTGGCCACGATCGGATCTTTCGAGTGTTCTGACCATCAGATCAACTATCTGCATGACATCGCCGAGCGTACCTTCATCAATGCTTTCGTCGGGCTTCCTGTCGATTGCAACCAGCGGGAGAAGTGCGGCTGGCTCGGAGACACCCATGCCTACGACCGCGCTGCCGACATGCTCTTCCAGATGAACAACTTCTGGGTCAAGTACCTTGATGACATCCGGACGACATCCGATGTCAGCCTCACCAACACCCTGTTCCACAAGTACTACAACAATCAGTTCTACTTCGCCGACAAGGAAGCCGGCCTGCCTTTCATGATCGCCCCCGGAAAGCGTCTTTGCGGCGTCGCTTCCCCTGATTGGGGAACGGCGGTGGTGCAGCTTCCTTGGCATCTTTATGTGTACTACGGCAACAAGCGGATTCTCCGGGACTATTACGACATGATGAGCCACTGGGTACGCCACATAGCGTCCACGGCTGTTGATGGAATAGTCTATGAGGGTCTGAGCGACTGGTGTCCGACATTCAGCAGCCACGAGCATAACGGCACGGTGGTCGAGTTCTCTTCTTCGGCCTTCCATCTTCTTGATCTCGGGATCATGGTCAAGACGGCAAGGCTGCTCGGCAAGGAGGAAGACTTGGAATGGTTCGAAAAGCAGGAGGAATATGTCCGCAAGGCCATCGTCTCCAAGTTCTTCAACCCTCTCAAATGTTCTTTCGGCGGCCAGACGGCCGACGCTATGGCGCTTGAGCTCGGACTTTTCCCTGAGGATCGTCGTCAGGAGGCCACCCAGGCCATTATGTACGACATCAACACCGGCCATAAGTTCTTGGATGTAGGGGTCTTCGGCCTGTCAAGGATAGGAAGCGAACTCTCAAGGAACGGAGCCTCTGCCCAGGCTTTCGGCCTCTTCACAAAGAAGGGCGAGAACTCATTCGGCGTGATGGTGGACTCCCTCAAGGTGACCACACTGTGGGAGATCCTGCCTGTCCAGAGTGACATCTATGCGAAGTCCCACGGATCACACAACCATCCTATGCAGGGTGGTTACGAGTCCTGGATTCTTGAGGATGTCGCCGGATTAAGGCCCGTTGAGGATAATCCTGGTTTCAAGACCGTCATGTTCTACCCTCGGCACACTGCCGACCTTGAGTGGGCGAAGGCTACCGTGGACACCCGCTACGGAGTCACATCCACATCCTGGAGGAAGGAGGCCGGAAAACTTGTCTGGGACATTGTCATTCCTGCCGGCGCCGACGGCCTCGTGCATATTCCTGAAGGGAAAAAGGCAACCGTGGACGGCGAGGCCGTGTCCTTTGGAATAAAGTCACTGAACGGCGAGGACTTCCAGGTCTTCCCGTCAGGATCCTACCACATTGTGGTGGAATAGTTCAGAATATTCATTTAAAACCGCTTATTTGATTGTGAAAAGAGTTTTTCTTGCTTTTGCGCTTTTGTCCCTGGCGATGTCGCCGTTGTTCTCCCAAGGGGTGAGCAGTGACTCATGGGCCGCTACTGACGCTCTTGGCCGAAAGGTCAGATCCTACAATGACGCTCCGTCGAAGCGAGACGGAAAGTTTGTCGCGATGTTTTTCTGGACCTGGCATCAGGGCAACGATGACACCACCTACCGGGTGAAGAACATCACCGAGATCGTCCGCAGGTATCCCGAGGCCATGAAGGATTACAATCATCCAGCCTGGGGAAGCAAGAAACCAGGATTCTTTTTCTGGGAGGAACCGCTGTTCGGCTACTACAAGACCACGGACAAGTGGGTTCTCCGCAAACAGGCGGAGCTTCTGGCAGACGCCGGCGTGGACGCTGTGTTCTTCGATTGCACCAACGGCTCGCTGACCTGGAAGGAATCCTACGAGGCTCTTCTCCAGACGTGGGACGAGGCTCAGAGGGACGGCGTGAATGTCCCGAAGATCGCTTTCATGCTTAATTTCGGCCCGTTCTCCTGGACTCGCACTTCCCTTCACGAACTCTACAATGATCTTTACAAGCCGGGCAGATACTCTAACCTGTGGTTTGTCTGGAAAGGCAAGCCTTGCATCATGGCTTATCCAGAGGCGCTTGATGATTCGCCGCTTGACAGGGAGATCGCCGGGTTCTTCACCTTCCGTCCAGGTCAGCCGGACTACGTTGACGGCCCTACCAGAAATGACCAGTGGGGGTGGTTGGAGAACTATCCTCAGCATGGCTATGTGGCCTCCAAAGGGGCTGACGGCAAGGTTTCCTACGAGCAGGTGACGGTGGGAGTCTCCCAGAACACGAGTCCTGACCGCAAGGGTCATTGCGGGGCATTCAACGTCAAGGATTCCCAGGGACGCAGTTTCTCTGTAAGGAACGGATTCGACCCTCGTCCCGACGGCTATCTCTATGGCTGGAACTTCTCCGAGCAGTGGGACCGTGCCTACGAGCTTGATCCGGAACTGGTGTTTGTGACCGGATGGAACGAGTACATTGCCGGAATATGGCTTCCGCAACATGGTTGGCAAGGGGATCCGTTCTCGTTCGTGGATCAGTTTGACTGGGATCACAGCCGTGACATCGAGCCGAACAAAGGCTGGGGAGACAAGGGGGATGTCTACTATCTCCAGCTGGTTGACAGGGTAAGGAAATTCAAGGGAATGACTCCTGCCGCGTCGGCAAGCGAAGAGAAGACGATCAGCCTCAGGAATGTCATGGACTGGGATGATGTGCTGCCTTACTATCAAAGCTACAAAGGCAACACCATGCACCGTGACGCGCGCGGACGCTATGACATGTACTACACCAACAATTCCGGACGCAATGACATCGTGGGAGCCAAGGTCGCCCGTGACCAGGAGAACATCTGGTTCTATGTCGAGACCGCCGGGGAGCTTTCTCCGCAGTCCGACCCGCACTGGATGCAGCTGCTCATCGACGTTGACAGGGACAAGTCCACTGGCTGGAACGGCTATGATTTCATCATCAACCGCGTCAGTCCAAAGGGGCGTAAGGCTGTCATGGAGAGGAATATTCAAGGAATATGGATGTGGGAGAAGTCGTCCGAGTGCGAGTTCAGGACTTTCGGCAACAAACTTGTAATAAAGATTCCTCGCAAGGCCCTGGGATTGTCTTCCGGATCACTTGACTTTGAGTTCAAGTGGAACGACAACATGCAGGAAGAGGGTAACATCATGGACTTCTACGTCAATGGCGACACCGCTCCCGGAGGCAGGTTCAACTATGTATATACAACACAGTCTAACTGATTTTGAACATGAAAACAACTTCTTTGTCCAGGCTTTTCTGTGCCGCGATGTCACTTGTCATCCTCTGCTCGTGCGGTGATGACAAGCCGGAGCCTAATGTCATCGTGAGACCGAAGGATCCGAAGGCGGTTATGGCCGCCAATCTTGGGGAATATCTTTCAAAGGACTATCCCTCAAATGTTTCCTATGTCGAGGTGACCTCCGACCAGGTCATCGTGAAAGGTAGTTGCTCCGGCTCCGGAAACTACGTTCTCGCCGAGATTACCCCTTGGCAGGACGTGACCGAGATGGAGATTTTTCCTTACACGGAAAGCATTTCCGGCAAGTCCTTCACTGTGACCATGAAGAGAATCGTTCCGGCAAGGGAGGGCATCAGGTACGACCGGGTGTTCTCCAAATGGGCCGTAGTAAAGGTGGACGGGGACAAGCAGGTTCTTGACTCCCACGCCCGCTATGCCGACGAGGTGGCTCCGAAAGCCAGTCCCGCGGCTCTTCCGCTAAGAAACAAGAAAGGTTTCGGGGCTGGAGACATAGACCTTTATTTCAGTGACTGCAAGGAGATGAACGTGGGCAGCATCACGATGAATGTTGTCCTCAATGACTACATCAAGGGAGAAGGCTCCGGTTACTCCTATGGCGGCCAGAACTATTCTTTGGGTGCCTTCAAGGACTATGTTGACCGCGTTACCCGCCGGGCCGGAGAAATGGATCTCGTGGTGTCCGCCATCATCCTCTGCCAGACGAACTCCATATTCAAGGATCCTGAGAATAAGGGGGGCAACTACACCATGCCGAACCTGACGACTGCAAAGGCGTTCAATCTCTACGCCGCCGCCCTTGAGCACATGGCCTCGACTCACTGCACACCGGGCAACAGGATCTCGCATTGGATCATGCACAACGAGGTGGATTTCGCCAATGAGTGGACGAACATGGGTGATCAGCCGATGATGCGCTATCTGGACCGCTACATCAAGTCGATGAGAATCTGCTACAACATTGCCCGTCAGTACGACCAGAACGCATCGGTGCTTGGCTCCTACACCCATTGCTGGGCCAAGGCGGACGGCAGCTTCGCTCCGAAGATGATGCTGGAGAAGACGGTTGAATATTCTTCCGCCGAGGGCGATTTCCGTTGGGGTGTGGCCTATCATCCTTATCCCCAGGATCTCACAAAGCCTTCTTTCTGGGTGAACGACACGCAGGCGACCTATTCATTGAACTCCAAGTACGTGACTTTCAAGAACCTGGAGGTGATCGACGCTTGGATAAGGCAGAAGGAGAATTTTTACAAGGGCAAGACGAAGCGCGTGCTGTTCCTGTCAGAGCAGGGCACGAACTCACCGTCCTATTCTGAGTCAGATCTTACGCTTCAGGCCGCCGGAGGTGCCTGGGCTTGGAAAAAGGTCTCCAAACTGGACGGCATAGATGCCATCCAGTGGCACAACTGGGCGGACAACAAAGCCGAAGGAGGCCTCAGGATAGGTCTTCGCACTTTCGCTGAAGGTAGTGTCTCAAATCTTACCCCTAAGCCTGTCTGGTACGTCTGGAAGGCCGCCGGCACGGCCGAAGAGGATTCCGTCTTTGATCAGTACAAGACCACCCTCGGCATCTCTGACTGGGATTCCATCCTTAACACTGTCGAGTAGAAGTCCGCAATCGGCTCCATCTGTCGCAGTGTATCGGTTGCAGCTGTTCTACCTGTCGCAGAGATTGTCTGTAACAAAGTCTATCTGTAGTAGAATTGCCAGTTGTTGAGCCTGCCGTTTTTTTACACCTGCCTGTCGTTGTGTGTCGCAACGGGCCCTTGGCGGATAACTAATTGAAAACCAATGAATAAAGCAAGTTCGTGGTGCGGGATTCTGCACCACGAACTTGCTTATTTCGTTGATATTCATATATTTGCGTGCCACGCTTTCTGATTGCGCTGCGCAGGCAGAGAGCCTGTCGAAGGGATGTTGCCTGTCGAAGGGATGTTAGTTGGACAAGTTCACTAACCGCTCTGTGCTTCAATTATAAACTAACGAAATAAGCCTTTATTAAGCATTGTGATGCTAATAGTATGTTCTGATATTCTTAATGTTAGACATTTGAATGATTACAACGTAAGTTTCCTGAGAGGAAAGTCCTCGCAAAAGGTGGCACTGTAAACTGAATCAGTGAATCTGTAAAGAGAAACAGTTGAATCGAAGGACGGATGTAAACCAGTTCAGAGATGCTGTAAAGTATATCAGGTAAACAACCTCTAAAGTGTCAACCACCATTCTTAGGGAAGGTCACTGTTGCGAATATGATGATAATAATTGATATGATTCGCTTTTATTTGTAAAATAAAAAACGTTTTGTATATTTGTAAATCCAGTAAAAGAAAAATATTGGTACGCATTTAATACAATCACTTATGATAAGCCAATCGAGACTAATTAAGATAGTTGCAGGTGTTCTTTCTTTACTATGTGCGGTAGGGTGTGATTTTGCGAAAATGAAGAAGTGTCCTTCTTATGTAGCAACGTATATTGATATTCAAGGATTGAAATTAGAGACAACTTCTGACAAGATGAGTGTTGAGGTAAATCCTTCACAAGGTTTTAGCAACGAATATGATTTCTTGGCAGAAGATTCTAAATTTGCCTATAAATATGAAAGTTTGTGTCGTAAGCACAACGATCTTTCATATAATCAGAAAATAAGTGTAATTAATGGTTATGATTTTACGGCTCAGACATTTATATCGGAGGATTTTGACTCTATAAAAGTCACATCTGACAAGGATTATGACGAAAAGCATCCAGCAGGTGAAAGCCTTAATGACTTATGTAGGTTCGTGGCGTTTTCTCCTTATAAGTTCATATCCAGCGGCTATAAAGACTACTACAACTACTCAAAGGATAATGTTTCAAAGACTCTCGCAAAACTTGCAGGTTATTTGGGAATATCTGAAGGTCAAAAACTTACTTGTCATCCTATAGACAAAATGCTGTCAGATGTGACAGCGAAGGATTTGATTCTGCTCGGTTATGACAATCCGTATCCGTTGTTCAGGTTACATTTTGAGAGTAAACCTGTTGTTTCAGGTGAGCATCAGATAACAGTGGAAGTCCGTACGGATGAGGGTAAAATCTACACCGCTACAATCACTATGAATTTTGTGGCGGACAACTGATTGTCTGTCAATTAATAAAGCAAGTACCTTGTGTGTAAATCCGCACAAGGTACTTGCTTATGTTGTTGATATTTATGGACTTGCCTGCCACGTTTTTTTAGACGTTAAAGAGGAAGTGCATGATGTCGCCGTCCTGGACGACATATTCCTTGCCTTCGGTGGCGAGCTTTCCGGCGGCTCTGACGGCACTTTCGCTGCCGAGTGTGACGAAATCATCGTACTTGATGACTTCTGCCCTGATGAATCCCTTCTCGAAGTCCGTGTGGATGACTCCGGCGGCTTTAGGTGCCTTGTCACCCTTGTGGATTGTCCATGCGCGGCACTCGTCTGAGCCGGCTGTGAAGAAGGTCTGCAGCCCGAGCAGATGGTAGGCTCCCTGAATCAGCCTTACGACACCTGACTCCTTCAGTCCCATCTCCTCAAGGAACATCTGACGGTCCTCATAGGAGTCCATCTCGGCGATTTCGGATTCGGTCTTGGCTGAGATCACGAGAATCTCCGCGTTCTCTTCCTTGACAGCCTCACGGACGGCGTCCACATACTTGTTGCCGTTGACAGCCGAGGCGTCGTCCACGTTGCAGACGTACATCACCGGCTTGTTGGTCAGAAGGAAAAGATCCTTGGCCATAGCGGCCTCCTCCTCGTTGATGAACTCTATGGTCCTGCACGATTTGCCCTGCTCAAGGGCTTCCTTGTAGCGGAGCAGAAGGGCGACAAGCTTCTTGGCGTCCTTGTCTCCTCCTGTCGTGGCCTGTTTCTGGCTTTTTGCAAGACGTGACTCAACCGTCTCAAGATCCTTGATCTGGAGTTCCGTGTCAACTACCTCCTTGTCCCTGACAGGGTCAACGCTGCCATCCACGTGAACAACGTTGCCGTCATCGAAGCATCTGAGCACGTGAAGGATTGCATCGGTCTCACGGATGTTGGCGAGAAACTGGTTTCCAAGTCCTTCTCCCTTGCTGGCACCTTTGACGAGACCGGCGATGTCCACGATGTCAACAGTGGCCGGCACGACGCTCTTAGGCTTGCACATGTCCGCAAGCACCTCCAGCCTCTTGTCCGGAACGTTCGTAGAGCCAAGATTAGGCTCGATTGTACAGAAAGGAAAGTTCGCGCTCTGGGCCTTGCCTGAGCTTACACAGTTGAACAAAGTTGACTTGCCTACGTTCGGAAGTCCGACTATTCCGCATTTCAAAGACATATCCTATTAAGTTCTTAAATCAATAAAATTTATTTTATGACAAAGATACGAATAATGAATCTGTTTTGATTTGTTTTAGTAATCCTTTTTAAGAAGATAAATTTTTGCCAAATCTTTGGCAATATGTTATTTTACAGTTAATTAAGCTGCACTTTGCAAAAGATTGCCAACTAATTTCCAAATGATTGCCAAGGTTGGTATGGATAAAAAACATTCAAATCTCAAAAAGAACGTGTCATAAAAAAAGTTTTTCTGTTTCTTTTCGTTATTTACGTTTTTGCTCTGCATATTTGCTGGCGGAATGAAAAGGACGCTCATCATACTGTCTGCGCTTCTTCTCTTCCGGCCAGCCTACGATGTTTCTGTCTTTCATAGTTTTAGTTTTGGATCCAGGGTGGCAGGAAGAGAAGGTCAGACACTTGTCATGTTCTGGAATCTGGAGAATCTCTTTGATTGGCGCAGGGACAGCCTTAACGGAAGCGAGTCCGAGGCTGAATTTACCTCATTCGGTAAAAAGCATTGGACAAAACGCAGGTTCACGGCGAAATGCAATGCGATAGCGAAGTCGATATTCTGGATAAAGGACCGCGAGGGCGCGCTTCCAGACGTTATAGGAATCGCCGAGGTGGAAAACCGTTTTGTTCTCAAAAGGCTTTTGGAGGACACGCCTCTCTACAAGACAGACTACGAGATCGTGCATTTTGACTCTCCTGACCCGCGTGGGATTGATGTTGCCCTTCTTTACAGATTATCCAGACTTGAACTGCTTCAGGCTGTGCCTTTGAGAGTCGGGGGTGGGGCTGACCCTCCGTTGAGGACCAGGGATATTCTTTTGACAAAATTCCGGAGGCAGGACGGGGACAGTGTGGCGTTTCTGGTGAATCACCATCCGTCCAAATACGGCGGCAAGACCAATGACAGGCGCAAGATGGCTCTCCTGAGATTGAGGAACGCCACTGACTCGCTTCAAAATGCCGGCTTAAGGAATATAGTAGCGATGGGTGACTTCAACGACACTCCCGAAAATCCGGCTTTCGGGATATTGACTGACGGACAGCCTTATCCTTTGTTGAACATTGCGGCTCCGTTGGCGGAAAGAGGTGAGGGAACGATAAGATATTCAGGTAAATGGGAGATGATTGACATGTTCTTCGCTTCGGAGAACCTTATGCTGAACGGGCATATTCATGGAATGAAAGTTTTGAGGTTGCCGTTTCTGATGACGCGGGACAATGCTCATTCTGGGGAAAAACCGCTCCGGACGTACTCTGGACCACGCTACATAGGGGGAGTGAGTGATCATTGTCCGATTGTTGTGAGGATTCGGTAGATAATCAATAAAAAGTGTTAAATTTGTCTCATTGGAAGCCGTCTCGGTCGTTGTGGTCGAAAGGATTTCATTAAACGGACAAAACTTAAAAAATCACATAATATGGAAATGAAAACCAAAATCAGAGAGAAATTCCAGACTCTCTTTGGCGCTGAAGGTGAAGTTTTCGCTTCGGCCGGCCGTATCAACCTCATCGGTGAACACACTGACTACAACGGTGGTTACGTTTTCCCTGGAGCCATTGATCGCGGAATCATGGCTGAGGTCAAGTTGAACGGAACGCAGAAAGTAAAGGCTTTCTCGCTTGACTATGATGAATATGTTGAGTTCGGACTCAATGAGGAGGACAAGCCTAAGCAGCAGTGGGCCAGCTACATCTTCGGTGTGTGCAGGGAGACTGTGAAGCGTGGCGGAAAGGTAGAGGGCTTTGACACTGTCTTCGCCGGAGACGTTCCGCTCGGAGCCGGACTGTCTTCGTCCGCGGCTCTTGAAAGCACATTCGCTTATGCCATCAACTACCTGTTCGACAACAAGATCGACAAGTTCGACCTTGCCAAGATCGGCCAGTCCACAGAGCATAACTACTGCGGCGTGAAGTGCGGGATCATGGATCAGTTCGCCTCGATTTTCGGAAAGAAAGGCAGTCTCATCCGTCTTAACTGCAAAACATTGGAGTACAAGTACTTCCCGTTTGATCCCAAGGGGTACAAGCTCGTCCTTGTTGATTCTTGTGTGAAACATGAACTGGCCTCTTCGGCGTATAACAAGAGGAGAGAGTCCTGCGAGAACGCCGCGAAGGCCATCAGAAAGAACCATCCTGAGGTGGAGTTCCTCAGCGACGCCAAGAGAGTTTGGCTTGAGGAGGTTCGTGAGGAGATTCCTGCGGAGGATTTTCTCAGGGCTGAATATGTCATCGGAGAGGTTCAGAGAGTCCTTGACGTGTGCGACGCCCTTGAAAGAGGTGACTACGAGATCGTCGGCGAGATGATGTACCAGACTCACTTCGGACTGAGCAAGCTCTACGAGGTCAGCTGCGAGGAACTTGATTTTCTCAACAAGCTTGCCCGCAAGTGTGAGGTGACAGGTTCCCGCGTGATGGGCGGAGGCTTCGGAGGCTGTACGATCAACCTTGTGAAGGATGAGCTCTACGACGCGTTCATCGCTGCGGTCAAGGAGCAATTCCCTGCCAAGTTCGGTCACGATCCTAAGTTCTACGACGTAGTGATCAGCGACGGTGCAAGAAAAGTTGAATAATATCTAATTTTACTTAATACGACAAAGGGTCGCACGGGATTGTTCCTCTGCGGCCCTTTCAAATTATGAATATATCGTATAAACTTTGGGGAATGTTTTGTGTGGAATTGCTAATTGTCCGTTTCCCAAGGATTTATGCTTGACGTGAAGGATATGATGCCGGCCTTGCTTACAGTTACATCGTAGGTGTACTGCATTCCGGATTTCCATATAAAATCACTCTCCGGAAAGAAGGTGAATGTCTTGGACCCGACCTTCAATGTGATCAAAGTCACTTTTTCCGCAATAGTCTGCGGCGGGAGAATGACTTTGAAGCTGTTGTTTCCATTCCCTGATGCGATCACGGTCTTGGACGTTCCGAAGGCCGTGAATGTGTTCTCATTGATGTTGGCTTTTGCCTCAACCAGCACGTTGTTAAAAAACATCTGTTCAGAGCCACCTGGTTTTTCCTCGTACTTGAGGTTTATGATGATGTTGCTCAGTTTATGGCTGAAAACCAAGTGAGGTGTGACCTCTGTGGTCGCCTCTGTGTCCGCGGTCATCAGGTCGCTCATGGTATAGCTTGATGAGTTTGACTGATCAGAACCTACAGCGAATGAGAACTCATTTCTCAAGTCGGAGGAATAAGGATAGACAGCCTTGTAGAACATCAACGGTTTGTCCGTAGGCTGCTCGATCACGGAAGTCGCTCCTGAGAACAACCCATTGGAATAGACATACTTGACGTTGTCTGCATAGTTGCTTGACATCAACCTGCCGGACACATTGCCCGTGGTTTTCTCCACGGCGAACACCCCGATGGCGTCACCTGCCTCGAATCCATTGTCGGTCGCGCGGCTCATCGGCTTTATGGTTCCCTTGAAACTTATGCCTTCTTTCTGTGGTTCAGGCTGCTCAGGGACCGGTTTCTTTTCCGGGACTTGCTTGTTGCATGCCACAATCATCAGAGGGCACAGCAGCATCAATATTAGTCTTTTATTCATATTTCAAATATATTCTTAGCGTGTTTTGATATAATCATAGTATGGACTGAAAGAGAAGTCAGCCTTGGTCTGCGGAACAGCGCTGGTGGAACTCCAAGTGTAGTTTACTGAAAGTCCATCGCTGTCCTTGAACACACGGTATATTCCTTCTTTCATGACTTCGTCATAGGTGTCGCCACTCTTTTCGAGCATGACAAAGGCATAGTGCAGGTCTTTGATTCCTGTTGAAGCCTTTGTTCCAGAGATGATAAGAGCCTCTTTTGTGGTTACTGTCTGCTCTTTTTCGGTAATAACTTCGCCTTCCGTTGAGAAAAACACAGAGAAATTGTTGCCGCTTCCACTGATGAAAGCTCCTGTTCCAACATCGGATGTGGAACCGTTCACGGACCTGCCTTCATAATCAAGGGTGTGGTTGACATTATCCTGATTCATGAAGCGGATGATATGGCTCTGAACAATGTGTCCGACCTCATAGCCACCGTTTCCTTCATCTTCGCAATACACTGTCTCAAACGGATCGATAAGATAACATCCTTCAATGGTAGGAGGATTCGATCCTCTGTGGATTGTGATTTTCTCAGCCATCTTGTCCACCAGATCCTTAGGCACCACATCCTCGATCTCCGGCTCTGTTCTCCAAGGATTGATGTTGGATGTGAATGTGATCGTTCCGTTCTTCTTGACCGTCACATAGTAAGAGTACTGGATTCCTGACAGCCAGACATAGTCGTCTCCCGCCACATATTTGTAGGTCTTTCCACCTATCTCAAGTGTGATGAACTGTGTGCCTTTCTCCATTGTCTGCGGCGGCAGGACAATCCTGAAAAGATTTGTTCCGTAGGACGAAGCCCTGACATTTGTCGTTGTTCCGGTGGCAGTGTACGTGTTCTTGGTAAGGTTTACCTCTGTTTTTGTCTTCACGTTGTTGAAATACAGTTTCTCGGTTCCTGCAGGCTTCTCCTCGTACTTGATTTCCAACAAAATATTACTGAGCTTATGATTGAATGTCAACTGAGGCTTGAGTTCTGTCGTGGCGACCGTCTCAGCTACCAAAAGGTCACTTTTGTTATAGGTGTTTCCTGTGTACTGGTCCGAGTTTACCGTGAAGGTGAATTCGTTGCGGACATTGATGGAATAAGGATAGACAGCCTTGTAGAACAGCGGAGTTCCGTCTGTCGGCTGTTCGATGACGTCTGACACGCTCGCTGCGCTGAACAGCCCGTCCTTATATGTGAATCTGGCGTTGTCGGCATAGTTTGAGGCCTGAAGCACGCCTGATGGGTTGGATGTGGTCTTTTCGATGGCGAACACGCTGATGGCATCGCCTGTGTCGAAACCATTGTCCGTGGCACGGCTGGAGGCTCCGATCTGGCCGATGAAGCTGACTCCTTGATTCACGGGTTGTGGATCCTGATTGTTCCGGCTGTCCTTGTCACAGGCCACGATGGCCAAAGAACACATCAAAGCTGATAATAATTTGTGATTCATATCTGTTTTTATTTTTTAATTTTACTGATTATGTTTTCTTGACATTCTTGATTCCAATCCTCTCCACGGATGGAATACACCCGCTCTCGTTTCAGGTGTTGAGGACAGAGAACTCGGCGTCCAGCTGCTTTTCCCGGAGAGACCATCCTCGTCTTTGAATATCCGATAGGTACCTTCATCCATATATTCATCATAAGGATCGTTGCCTTTTTCGGCAAACGCGTTGGCATAATACAAGTTTGAGATTCCGGTGCTGGTCTTTCTTCCTGAGTAAACCTCGACTTTCCTGATAGGAATCTCTGTCCCATCCTTCGCATCCAAAGAACTGAGGTAATCATAAAAGACAGTGAAGTAGTTGCCGTACCCCGTTATGTATGCTCCCTCCAGATAGTAGTAGGTGTCTGACCCATCAGTCAGGGTGTTTACAGTCAAGGTTCCGTCACTCTGATTGGAAAAGTTGACGGTTTCGCTTGTGAGAGTTTTTTCCGGATTATCGTCAAGATCGGAATAGTATGAGGACACGTAAGGGTTTATGTAATAACTACCTTCCACATTCGGAGGTGTGTTTCCGACATAGATCGGCATGTGTTCCTTCAGTCCTTTGAGGATTTCCTTGGGCACGATGTCTTCGATTCCGATATCTGTATTCCAAGGGTCCGCGCTTACCGCCAGTGTGGCTTTGCCGTCCTTTCTGACAACCATCCTGAAGGTGTGTTGAAGCTCTGGGCGTAAAGTGATGTACTCATCCGTTGTCACAGTGTAAGAGGAACTACCTATGCTGAGAGTTATCAGTTTTGTTCCTTTGTTGATGGTCTGAGGAGGCAGTACCATCCTGAACCCATTTGTACCGTAAGGCTTTGCCTTTACATTGGCCGCCGCGCTGCCGGTCTCGAAAGTGTTCTCGTTAAGATTGACTTTCACGGATGTCTTCACATTGTTGAAATACAGATGCGCAGTCCCGGTCGGCTTTTCCTCGAAGCACACGTTGACCAGCACATCGCAGAGTCTGTGGGTGAACGTAAGCTGCGGAGTCACACTTGAGGTCGGACCGGCCTCCGCTGTCATCAGGTCGCTCAGTGTGTAGTAATCGCCGTAGGATTGGTTCGTCTTGACCGAGAATGTGAACTCATTTCTGGCAGATGAAGTGTAAGGATAGATTGCCTTGTAAAACATCAATCGCTGGAATATGATCTGTTTGATGACGGTTGACGCTCCCTTGAAACTGCCTCCTGAATAGGAGTACTTCACATTGTCGGCGTGATTGCTGGTCAGGATGTCACCATCCGGATTGGACGATGTCTTCTCGATGGCGAACACTCCGATCGCGTCACCTGTCTCGAAGTTCGAGTCTGTGGCACGTGTAGAAGGGCCGATGTTCCCTAAGAAGCTGACCGTCATGTCATCTTGCCCTTCCGGACTGATAGGCAGCGACTCCTTACCGCATGAAACAACCAACAACGGACATAAAAGAGCCAAAATGGTTTTTAGGTTCATAATAAGGTATAATTTATTCAATGCTATTATTGTTGTGGTTGGGAAAGCCGGTTATCCTTTTTTATCTCATGGTAGGCGAAAATGAATACCAGGATAAAAATAATGGCTGATAGTAAGGTTAATCCGCTATTTCTAACAAGTGCGTATTTATTATTAATAAGCGTTGGGTTATTGCTAGATAACTCAACGTGATTAATCAATATATGTAATGCTACATATTGTCCATATATAAAAATCAAAGGATCACTCAAGATAATAATAGTTTTCAAGGCCTTGTTGACTTGTGCCGGTATAATAAGCATTAACAATCCAAGGCACTGAATAAACGCTATACAATAATATAGGTAAGTATAGTTAACTGACGATATTCCATCACACCTGTAAACATAGCCTAGAATAATATCCAAAAATGCCATTGTCAACATAGCCCAAACACCCATTCTACTGACAGGAGACAGATGCATTTTATCATAACATAGTAACCAAATATATAAGCAACTTGCAACAACAAAATTACCCAAGAAAAATACATCCAATTTTGAAGTATCAGGAAAATCACCGAGTAATAATATCAGCAAATGCGAAAAATAACTTATAAAAGAATATCCGAATAGCGCAATCAAGAACCAGCAGAACGCCTTGACATTAAGCGGTTTGAAATCTTCATTGATTCGTCGCGCGTCTTCATCTGAAAGGACTGGACATCCTCTTTTTATGCGACGCCAACCAGCCAAGATGACAAAGAATGTTATGAATTCAATCAGTGCGTTGACAGGCGCTCCCAGTAAAGGAACAACACTGAATATTCCTCCGATAAGCATCCAGATGTTCGCGTTTTTGATAAGTCGTGCTCCTCTTCTGGCCTCTTCCGGAAGCACCTTGGAGTCACGCAAACCTTTGAACCCCGACAGGATTTTGACATAAGAAGAGATGAGAAGAGCCAGTTTCAGGATAAACCCAATGATGACGAAAGGAATGTAACCGGCAAGAATAGCCAGAACCAACAAGACATACGATATCTTGATCTTCCTGACATTCTCGCTGTCTTCTTCATTCAATTGCAGTTTCTCAAAATCGAAGAGAGCTCTGAAGAATATCACATATCCAAGGATCAGAAGGAACGACATCAGATATTCCAGAATCTCGAATATTCCAAGGCCTCCCATCATTTCACCGTCAGTCAGCATTGCCAACAACGACATCACAGCGGACATGATGCCGCCAGGATTTATGACCATCTTGACCACACTCAACACGCCGATTCCGATTCCCGCAAGAGTGTACAGCCAGATGCCACCCATCAAACCATTGACGGTCCGTTTCCAACAGGCTATCGCCAATCCGTTACTTTGTTCATTCATAATAGATTAATATTTAGTGTTTACTAATGCGAAATATCAAATAATGAACTACCATGACCACCCCAAATCTTCGCGTTGCCAACTTCCGTATAGATATAGTGCACTATCAAAGGCGTAATATTGGAAATATTGAAATATGCCAGAATAGAGAAAACGATTATTATTAATTTCTGGTGGAAGTCCTTTCAAAATTTTCTGCAGAGAGAGTATTGCACAGTTTTTCTCAATATAATTATAGCCTATTGTGACACCATTCACGAAAGGTGTCATTATCTTATAATATGGTACTATTGCCGCAACATTTCCTTTCCTGTCATATAATGTTGTACTACATTTCGTATCATCATCGGAGCTAACTTCATAGTCAAGGAAATATTCACTTCCATTAAACAAGTACCATAGCGTTTCACGGCAATAATCTAAATCATGAGCCAGCATAATTTTGCCATTCTTATCAACCCAACCTGACTTAAATGACTCAGGCTCTCGGTAAAAATACCATTCACCATCATTGACAAGTTCCTTGTATTTGGGTTCGATAACCACCTCACCTTTTGAATTGACCAAACCATAAAGTTCGTCCTCATTCATAAAGACAATCCGTTCGTTACAATCTAAATTTTGACCAGAAACAGCTATAAAGTCTTTAAACAAAGTATCACCTTTTATATTTATCGCACTAATACTCCGATAATCAGATCCATATTTTTGATGATGTTTATTTTTTACTATATAACATCCTCTAACAGGAGGATCAAAATTGTAAGGATAATCATCAATTCTGGCTACATAGTTTCCTTTATTGTCAATTATTCCTCCATTTCCACTCAAGTCACGAACAAACGCATAACCATTATAAAATGCAGATGTCGGCCTTCCATTCAACTCAAACAACACTTTCCCGCTCTTATCTATTGCATAACTGGGTCCATGTTCATCATACTGCCAAATGAAAGCTATTCCTTCAGAAAAATCTGAAGCATAAGGAAAAGCATGAGAGCGCCAACGTGTTTTAGAAGAATCAAACGTTGAATCGTAACTATCAAACATTCCACTATTGAGAACAATATCTCCATTTTTGTTTAAAAAATAAAAACTATTAGGAGAATATGTTTTTATCATTACTCAAGTTTCGCAAGTGATTTAGGCCGCCGCCCCGG
>UMHM01062045.1_pt1 | contig 66059 bp, 52 predicted proteins | sample 1965501 | NCBI WGS metagenome assembly UMHM01 (sample SAMEA4836095, study PRJEB28245) | human gut metagenome | biome: gut microbiome; material: fecal sample | place: Denmark | collected 2008
TGGAGTGTTTGATGAAGGTTTGGCTTCGGTTTGGGTGATATATGGGGAAACATAAGAAACATAATTTTTTTTTATGTTTGTTATGTTTTTTATGTTTTTTTTTGTATTTGAATAGTTACTTTTATATATGTGTTTTTGTGTTTGTCGAATTGATCTCTGAAAAAGGATTCTTTGGTCTTTGAAGGGCTATAAAGTGGATTTTTTGTTGGGACATCTATATGTTGTTGTTTGTGTTTTGTTTTCTTTTTGTTTTGTTGTTGTTTGGTTGGTTTTATGGTTGTTTTTCTTTATAGCTAGGTGCATTGATGTATGTTTACTGATATGTTCCTGCGTTCTTGTGTTGGTATTTTTTGCATTTTTTTACACTTACACTTGAAACTATACTAAAGAAGCATTTTCTAACTTTTCACATCGCCAATATAGCAGATGTGTTTCAACTGTAATGTTTAAATATAATAACAAACATAATAGTAATTGTCAAGTTAATTCATAAAAAAAAATATTAATATGAATCTGTTAATAAATCTTAATCTTTCATAAAAAAAAAGAATAAGAAAAAAAAATTAATTTGACACAAAAAAAGATCAGAAGACTTTTTAGATAAAAAAAATAAAAGAAAACATGATGCATTACATGAAGAAAAAAGAAAGAAAAGAAGAATAAGACTACACTTGTAAAAAAAAAGAATAAAAAAAAATTCTAGTCATATTCTAAAAAAAAATAAAATATTCTTTTTTTTACAAAAAAAATATGTCAACCCTTCTTTTTCTTCTCTTTTTTCCCTCTCGAAAAGATGGTGGAAAATAAAAACTCTCGATAGGGTTCAACTCCCTATTCCACCCAAGCAAAAAAAAAGAATAAAGTCATTCTATCCTAAAAAAAAATATAAGGATAGGTAGATAAAAAAAAACAAATCTTCATTAAAACAATGTATAGGGCGGTCCCATACTAGAAAAAAATGAAGAAAAAAAAATGAGTCTCTCACCTATTTAAAAAAAAGTCATTTTTATCCTACCTATCCTCCATCTATTTTTCTGTAGATCAAATAAAAAAAAGAGAGAATAAATTACTATCTATTTTTTTGGGCCTGTAGTCTAGCCAGGAATGACACGGGACTTCGGATCCTGAGGTCGGGGGTTCAAGTCCCTCCAGGTCCGTTACTTCTTTTTTATAATCTGATAATATTTTTTTTTAAACAGAAAGAGTTGTAAATGATCCATTAGGTTAGCAGACCACCGCGGCCATTAAAACGGGCATTAGATGAATATTTTTTGTATAAAGACTATTATTTTTTAATATAGATATATATCTATATTGTATTTTATTTACAAATAAAATAGTATGTAAATAAAATACAATACTCGATACATAAAAACAATACTTGCATCTGCAACAATGTAAAAAAAAGAGAAAGAAAGAAAAATTATATGTCACAGATACACATAGTACATCTGCTATAATTCCTTTCTTCATGCATCAGATGAATCCAATTTATCAAATCATCTTCATCAACAACCTGATGCTGAAACAACTCATAATGTCCACACTTCATCTTCATAACATATACAGCATTATAAGCAAACCCTCCAAATTTTTCAGTAATCTTTTGGGATTCTTTTAACACATTTTTAATATCCTCGTTGGGAGCTTCTGCAATCAAATTTTCATAATTTGGATAGTATCTTCCATCGTCTTCTTTATTAGTCATTATTTCGTATAACATTATTCTCACCTTATTTAAAAAGAAGAGAAGAAAAAATTATCTTCTCTTGATATTCTCATTTTCTATTTTTAATTTTTCCTCCATCTGTGGAGTTATTTTATCTGAAAACACATCGATATTTAAAATACTCATAGCTATAAGAACATACTCAAAACCTTCATCTTCAAGTTTTTGAAGTATCTTTTCATTATGCTCGTACGGTTCTTCTTTTTTGATCTTCTTATACTTTTTGCCTGTTTGTTTGTAGATAATATCTTCATCATCCATTAAACAGGCATGAAGAGCATGGATGGTTGTTGTGATTGGCTCACCAGGAAACAATGCTTTTTCCATCGCATAATCTACTCTAGCTGCGGTTGCTTCTTCAAAATTCGCATATCCATTTTCTTCCATTTCTTCTACTAATTTTTCTTGGTTTTTTTGTAGTTCTTCTGAATGTTCTTTTTGGATTTTTTTGACTTCATCAGCCATTCCATACATTCCTAATCCCATTAGACCAAATATTAATGCTTCTATTAACATCTTAATCATCTCCACGTTCTTTCTTCATTCTTTTTGTGTCTTGTATCATACCACATAATGCTAATAGTATGATCACTATTATAATCTCTCCTAACAAAAGTATCTCTCTCCTAAAATATTTTTTGATTGAGTAGTTTAATGACTTGCTCAGGTCATTAGCAACTTTAGAGACCACATCTTTGAGTGTCAATGTGGTTGAATGAGATGAGTTCTTTGATATCATCCCATAAATCTACTGCTTTGACTTTGCTTAATGCTTCTGCAATATCTCCATCGAAGTCGTCAAATGAAATATTTGCACATAATTCAAGTTTTGAATCAAGTTCCTGTTCAAAAGTTTCATCTTTATGTGCATCTAGCAAGTCCATAATGAACTCTCTTAATTCATAGCCATTCCATCTGTCTAGAAAACGTAACTCGTTTTCAAGTAGATGATTCATCATTACTTCACCTGGGTCTTCATCCCAAAAGAAGCTTAATGCTTCATCAAATATACATGCTCCACCTTTATTTTGACCTGTGCAGTAGACCATTACATAATAGCCTTCTCCAGTGAATTCATCAATACTCCAATCTGAACCTTCACCGGATTCTACCCCCCAATAATCTACCAGTTCAGTTAGTTCTTGTGGGGTTGTGGCATAGCCAATATAGTCTAGCTCACCTTCAAATGGTTCGCATAGGTATTTTATTCCTTCCTTCATTGGAAGTTTTTCATATCTTCCTACGCATCCATTTTCTATTTTTTCTTCAGATTTTATGTAATAATCTAGTGGAACTAGTTTATTATCCATGGTTCTAAAACTTTTTACAAAGATATGTTCAGGTATATCTTGGTTTTCAATCCATACATTGTCGTATCCACGAATGGCATGGTAGCCACCTGGTTGTATGTTTTCTGTTAGTTCTTCAAGGTCAATATCTTTGATGGTTTCTACAAGTTCTTCGTATAGAGCTTGTGTTTGTGGGTTTTGGAAGCTCCATCCGCTTTGTGCTTGGTCTATGTTTTGATGCCTTTGATTGTTGGCATCTAAAAACGTTATTTCGCCATCAATATTTTCTATTTCTATTTGGACTCTTGTTTCAGAGTCTGATTTTATTATTTGTAATATTTTGTACATATATTTCACCTTTAATTATACTTTGTTTATATTTTTATATAAATGTTTCTATAACATTGTTATATATAAAAATATAAAAAACAAAACAGTTTAATGTCATATCTAGGACAAAAAATAAAAAATAATAAGTTTAAATGACTTGTCTTGTCACTATTTTTTTAATATTCCGATTTTATCAATAACTTCCCAGTTTGGTCTAAAGTTACTCCAAATAATCCATTTTTTTTCTGAATTAACTGTAAGTCCTTTATTAAAAGGTTCTGCAAGGTATTCATCAATACTTGAATATCCAAGCATTTTGACTTCCTTTGGAGTTAAATCTCCAATTTTTTTGATGAATACTCTTGAGATGTCTGCTTTTCCGAATGAACCATACTTCCTTGTTGATATGAAGTTATGGTCATTCCTTATCCTTATTTTGAAACTGACATCTCTGCCAGTCATTACTTTTCCATTAAGGATTTTTGGGATATCTATATTTCTCATATTCATATTTAATCTCTCCTTTATCTTGTCACTATTTCTAACAAATCATCTACCACATTATCATCAGAATACTCATGTTCCAATAAAGTATTGATGAATCTGTCAACATCAACATCAACATCTTTATCATATTGATTATCATACAAATTACACATTTGAATGATATCATTCTTACATTCTATTCCTTCGAATTCTGTAATAAGCATATAGTATGCTTTATACAATTTGTTAATGGGTGCTTTTCTTAAAATTTCTTGTGTTATGTACATTCTATTTTTCTCCTAAAAAATATTTAGATAGTTTAATGTCATATCTGGGTCATAAGAAAAAAGAATTTATAAAATTGGTGTGTGGCAGATGGTTATCCTACCACACATAGTATCATTACTCCTCTTCTTTAAAGATATAACCTCCAGTATGGGCAATATTGTACCATAAACTGCCTATTAAAGCAGCTTCACTTGAAGATAAGTTTACATCATTTTCTATGATGTCTTCAAGTATTTCTTTCGTAATTGGTATTTGTTCTCCAGTTGTATCAAATTCAATTTGATAATTGCTTAACAAATAGTTGTACAACGGCCCATATTCTTTAAAAGACATATTACTGTCTTTATTTCCGTTTAGATAGAAAATTTTCATTTTATCACCTCATAAAATTGGTGTGTGGCAGATGGTTATCCTACCACACATAGTATCATTATCCCCATAGTATTTTAACCATTTTTCAATTCTAATATTATAGTCACTATCACCAAAAATGTTTATGATGATATTAGTCAAAAACTTATTAAAATTCTGACTTTCCTTGATGTCATAAGCATCTTTGGTGTATTCTGTTTCTTCAAAATTAAAAGATAAATATCCTTCTTTTGAAGATGTTATTCTGCAGTCTATTGCGTATCTTTCTGAAGTTTCAATTACTTCTTTTATTTTCTCTGTTTTCATTCTATCACCTATTTGATATGTGAACAGTTTAGTGACTTGTTCAGGTCATATTTGTCTATTCGTTTTCTATTAACCATTTTATATGGTTTTCTGCTTGTAGCTCTTCTTGTGGATATTTGTCCTCAAGACATTGAGCTATATACTCTGCAGAGTCACAACCATATTCTTCAATGGTTATTCTCTCTAAATATTCCTCTTCTGGTGAGAGAGGAATGTCTTCGAAATTAAACATTTATTTCACCTCTACTTATACTTTGTTTATCTTGATATATAAATGTATTCATCAAGATTATAGATAGTTTAATGTCATATCTAGGACATAAATAATTCAACAATCTTTTGAGAAGTTTTAATAATCAAACTAGACCTCTCCTTAACTTCATTAGGAATAGAATCTCTCTGATTCCTCCAATTATTAATATAAAGAGCAGCCTTCTGATTATCTAAACCTAGAAGAGTGGTAACCATATAACTACATGATTCAGCCTCTAGCTCTGCAAAACTCCTTTCAATATCTCTTTTAAAATGCCCCAAGAAATTATGAGCTACCTCATGAGCTAAAGTAGCTATTTTTTCATTTTCAGACAATTTATTCGAAATGTAAATTTGACTACCATCAGTAGCACCTCGTTGAAGCTCCAATGGTGAATCTACAATTTTAAATATTTTTGACACATTTTTATATGCATCTTCATATTTAATTTGAGATTTACCTTTAACTAAATCAGATTTAACTAATGGTTCTCCACTTGTTTGAGAAATATCAAACACAACAAAAGGTTTAAATGACAAACCTGTATGTTCTTCTTCCTCATTATCATCATTTTTAGTTTTATAGGTGTATTTTTGAGGTCTAATCATATGAACACCTTTTTGACCTCTTTTGACATACCTACCATGTTGTTTCCAAGTATTAAAAGTTGCAAACAACTCTGGTGCTTGTTCATGAATAATATAAAATTCGTAACTTGCACAAATCTGATTATACAAGCTATAATTATAAAATCCATTTAAATTCTCTAAATATTTATCCATCATTTTAGGATTAACAATGAGTTTAGGAATAAATTCATCCATAATCCTTTTCAATTCCTTTTTTGTGGATTCTTGTTTCTGAATCCATTTTTTCTTATCATACATCTTTTTCTCACCTAAAAAAATTTTAAAACAGTTTAATGACTTATTCAGGTCATAAAATTTTTATAATTCAAATGATGTTTTTGGAAGGTCATCTCTTTTCCAATGACCTTCAATATAACCACATCTAGGCATACGATGTTTAATAACTTTATTATATGCCCTACCCATTGAATCATAACTTAAAAGCTCATCAATAGCTTCTTTTGAAATATTATAGGCATAACACCTAGTATAAACACCAGTATTTTTTTTACCCATGAAGACATAGGCAACAATATTACCTTGCTTGTCTTCATCAAATTTTATGTGCAACCAACTACTCACTTTGTAGTTGTTATTTAACTTTCTGATAGCTACTGTGTTATTAATTCTCTTAATAGTAGCTATTTTTCTTCTTTCCATCATTATTCCTCCTAAAAAAAATATTTAGATAGTTTAATGACATATCTAGGTCAATGTTTTCTATTCATCATCTAACCAAGAGAGCATTTTGTAATAATTTTGCTCTCTTTTTTCTAACTCTGTAGCAATACAAGCATCACTGCACTCGCATTGCTCACAGATATGATTACAATCCATAACAAACCCTCCTTCATTTGATTTTAAAAAAAAAGAAATAGTTTAACCACATATTCAGGTGGAAGAATTTTTTTATAATAATCTTTGATAAGCAGCATATTGAATATGATACTTATCACAATAATCTTCAAGGAATTTTCTTTCCTCTTCGGTTGCTAACCTATTATGTTTTCCTAGTGCCTGCCTCATACTAGGACCTTTTAGGTTAACATCAATGGTTAGCAATGGTTTTTGTGGGTTTTTTGTACTTCTCATAAACAGAATTGCAACTTTGCGTTCTGAAATTCTATTTGTGTACATCCCCACGCAATGTGATTGCTTAACACCTTCTTCTATGACTTCGTTTGCATCTTTCGGTGCAATGATGCAATACTTTTCTTTTGGGTTAACATACTCAAAAGTATCACGGAAAGATTGATATATTACTTCATCTTTCCTTGCTCGTTCTTTTTCTTCTAACCTCCTTTTTTCTGCTCTAAGCTCTTGCACCATATGGGTTTTTACATGGTGAGCTTGAACAAGATTGGATGGATACTTATCCATCTTACTTTTCCTTTGATTATTTAGTTCATACTCAGCATCTAAATAATCTTTATAATTGTGCACAACCCATGTCATATCGGTGTGCTCCCAATATTTTAATTGGGTCAAATATTGACAGAATCTATCAATATTTATATTATAGAGCTTGATGACTTCTATTAATCGATTACAATCAAAATCTGAATCGAATATAGATTGTTGTGGTCTGTATCTAATCTTGTTTATTTGGAATATTTCGGGATTCTCCTTTTCGGCATCCATAAGCCCTTCTAGTATTTGAAGGTCTTTTATATCCTTACCAATTAAGCTATTTAAATGGTCAAAGGATAACGGATGTTCTTTTTGATAATCCAATATCCATTTTTTAACATTTTTATCTATATATTTAGGTCTTTCCTTAATATAATAGTATCTCTCATGTCGGATATTGGATAAATCAATACCTTCTTCAAGATATTCGGAGATTTCTTTGAATCTTATTCCTATCGCCTCCCACTCTTCTATGGTTTTGATTGTATAGTCCCTATTCCTCATGTCTTGTAGCAATGTTGGAAGTGACATTCTTTTTTTGTCTGATGTTAAAAGCCCTGCTACAAGGGTTCTTTTTAACTGTTCATCTTCTATTTTAATAGAACAGTTCCTAAACCAGCTATTAACGGTGGCCTTGTCCATAAAATGATTCCATTCTCCATTTTTGAACTGACTAAATTGCCCCATTCTTTCGTTAAATTGATATTTTATATTTGAATTATTTTTTATAAAATATAAATTATCTTTTTGCCTATTTACTTTAATTTCCATATATAATGCCTCCTATTGTTTGAAATGAACAGTTTAACCATTTGTTCAGATGGTAAAAATAAAAGAGAATATTCTTATTCTTCTTTGTGAAGAGTAGGAATGTTCTCATAATGTTTAATTGCATAATAGCAATTAATTATTTGATATATGAATTCATATATCATGAATTTAATATTCATATCTTGTCACCTCCGTAAAATTAAATAATAGATAGTTTAATGACATATCTAGGTCAGAGATTTACTAACAAAGGACATATTTTTAAACATACTATGTCTTTGTTTGTTTTTGAAGCATTCGATACCTATAACATCAGTTAAATGATATGAATGCCCTGCTCCATGTCTAATAAAGACAGTAATTTTATTATTATCTTTATTTTTACATTGAGAGCAGTTACTACAGTCTTCATTACAAAACACAAACCTATCATCATCTAATAAAGGCTTTATTGTTTCATAATTATCCTGTATGACAATGGTTTGCTTGTAGTCTTCAATTTTAACATTGTCGACATCAGCAAAACCTAAACTTAATGATAAAGTCATAAAACTGTCTTTATGAACCTTGTCAAAAAGTTCTTTATTGGAAGTGTAAGAGTAGCTAATAACATCTTCTTTTAATATTTTAGCTATTTCATCACACTTCATAAAGCTATCTAATGAATAGAAACTACCCATTTCATTAAATCTTAGGTAGTAGCTATTTGTTTCATCAATAGCTCTTTTTATTTGTCTGACAAGTTCATCAATTGAAAGTGTGTTAAACACTATGTAATTGATTAAACCATATGTCATTGTTCTTGCTAATCTGTTATTGTTAGCAAGACTATAACATATGATTTTGTCAAACTTGCCTTTTTTACTGTTTAATGTATTTTGGACATTACAATGTCCTTTGACACATTCATAACAGTAAAAACCACTACTAATATTCATATTAATAGTGTGAGGACCTGTTTTGTCATTTTGAGATAAATATAATTTATCAAATGATAAAAAGTCCTCTTGGACTTTGTTTTTTTCATCTACTAATGGATTATTGTTATAATCTAAAATAATTTCTTTGAGCTTTTCTAGCTCATCTTCTGAGCCACTAAAATCCATTGCTTTAACAATGGATAATTTGAATGACTCAAATTCTTTATTAACCATATTATCTACCTCTATATGGTGTGTGATGGTTAAGGTAATTCAACAATCATCTAAACAGTTTACCCACTTGTTGAGGTGTCAGATTTTTAAAATATAACTTAAAATATAAGTTATAAGTACATACTATTATAGCTTATTAAAATTTACTATATAGGACAACCAATCCTAAAAAAACCTTATAATAATTAAATAAGGTATATTATGCTATAATAGCACCTATTAATCATCACTGATTAACAGTAGACAGTTTAAAGTCATATCTAGGACAAAAATAATAATTCAACCACTTATTCAGTAGTTTACCCTCATACTAAAGAGTTTGAGCAGAATTTACTCTAAAAACTCCATATACTCTTTGTAGAGTATAAAACAGTTTTCAGAGCTTGTATTGCCATCCCAAATGGCATTACAAACACTACTACATTTAAATAACATATTATCTATGTCATATAATGCAATAGTGAATTCTGCATTACTAATCTCTCCATTAAGAAGAGATTGTAATGCAGATTCAACTCTGCTTGCTTTGCTCATATTTTCACCTCCATTAAAGAGCTTTCAAGATGTTTTAAACCATCTTGGAAAAATTCATCCACTAAAAAGCTTTGAGCTAACTTTTTAGCTTCAACTTTTAATTGGCTAACTTCATTGTCAGTTAGCTTTTTTTGCCATAACACCATATTATGAGATGCTATTTGTAAACCATCCCATTTATAGTGTTTGGCTAATATAGCACTAACTCTATTAGCCAAATACTCATAAGAAGGATTATTAACCCCCTTATGATTTTCCACCATATGCACATACTCATGTGCAAATGTGGTTTTTTTACAAGAAGCATTGGAGGTTATCCTAATACTATCTTTATAGCAATAACCTCCAAGCTTCTTTTCAGTGATTTTTACCAATGTGAAGTATTCACATCTGTAAATTACTTCATCATTGGAGGGCAACCATCTATGCCCTAACTTGTTGCTCATTTTTATCACTTCCTTTAAATGCAGAGGATAAAGTGGTGATTATCCTCTTTAGAATTCTGTGGTGTTCCACATTGAGAACATGGAACAACACACTGTAATTATGGTATAAGTTCCATGTCTCAATGTTTTCACCACCTTTTTCTTTTTTAGCTATGACCCTACGGAGCAAGCTCAAAGCTTGTTTTTTACATGGGAAGATGAAATCCCAATATTCTATCCCATTAATTGGAATTTCCACCTCCATGCAATTAAGAAGTTCTTTGATGGCTTTAACACCACATTTGCCATCAAATTCACTTGCTTTTCTTAAGAGATAGGTTCTCCCCCTACCATATCTCTTAAAGATTTCTTGACAAGTGAGGTTTATTAAATACTTACCATCCTTGCCATTATTTGCGAATCGAGCCATTATAGAAGCCCAATCGCAACTATAGAGGTATGCAGTGTTAAAAACTGCATCCTCTACCTCTTTTTTAAACTGTTTAGTGTGGGAAAGCACTAAACAGTGGCTTCCATCAATCGGCACTAATCTGTGCCTTGATTGACTTCTACCGACTTGTTCATCTCTCATTGCGAGGCTAACTGCGATGTTAGCCTCTAATGAGTTCAGCAAAGGCTTTACACAAGCCTTGACTTGCTTCCACCAATTATAATTGGTAAAAGCACAGAAATCCACCTCATTGACGATTTCGATTGTTTTTGAGGAATAAATTTCCTCTTTTTTATTTTCTGCCATATTTAATTCACCTTTTACAAGTTGAGCCATTCTTAATGCCCCGCGAAAAAAAAGAACGACTCAACTATTTTTATTGAGTTAAAACTTAACTCTCTGTACTTGGTTTGGAGAGATAAGCACTGAGAGTTAAGAAAATTAAACTCGCAGCGGAGCTGCTTTAGTCTGCAAGGTGATTTTTCAAAACTGTCCCAAAAATAATTAGGTAAAAAAAATAAGAAAAAACCTTTTATTTTATCTTTTATCTACATATTCAATAACTCTAAAAAATCTAAAATATTTTCACTACTATAACAGAGATCATTTTTACTACATTCAGCTTTAAAATTACCCATCATATCTATAGTTATACATTTCTTAGTCATTTTTTCTTTTTCATATACTATATCTGTAGTTCCATCTGTCCCACAAATCCTGTTCCTCCAATTCACAAAGACATTAATCCAACTACCCCATCCCCAAACAAACCAATTATTAACTAACAAATTTTCTCTTAAACTTCTAACAACACAATCTTCCCCAATATTATGCCAAGCCTCCACTAAATCTAAATAATTCCAACAAACAAAACTTTTACAACATTCTCCACCTGCACTAAAAAAAGCTAATCTTTCGCCTAAACCTTTATCGAATAAACAAAAATTACCTGCACAATACATATCGAAAACTTTCCACTCATCATCAAACAAACCCATCAACGAAATACAACCATGATGACTCTTACACTCCAACTTACTTGGCTTCTCACTAACCAAACACGGAAAAGCCACACCTGAAATATACTGACTAATATTAGGAACTTTACACTTCAAACCCTTATCCGGCAAAACACTAAACTTATAAGGAAAATTATAAAACATCTGATGAAGAATAACAGGAATACTCCTCTCACCCTGCATCTTATAAACATTCAAACAAGACTCCAAGTCAAACTGCAAATCCAACCGATCACTACACAATTTCACATAATCCTCAAACGACATTGGAGGATTATTCCAAATATCAATACACTCATTCCTCAAATACCCCGGCCAATTATTATTCTTTAACAAATACGTGAATCGCCTTTCAGCTATCGAACTACCAACATGTGTTTTCTTCATATCCCATTTAATATCATCCATATGACACTTCATGGCATAAGTAAACAAACCCTCCTCATAACCTAAAAACCTCTCATCCCCTGTTTTAATATACCTTATCACTTCATCCACAGTCACCTTCCCATGATTTTTCACTGTGAAAATCACATGAGGAACGATTTTCCTATTATGCAACCTTACAACCGGTCTTTCTATTTCTGTGAACCGGAAGTATTGCTGGTATGCTTTTGTTGATGTTGGTGCTCCCATTTTTTTATTCCTCCATTTGACATTTGAACTTAGTATTCTTCATATAACCTAACTGTTTAAGATACATAGTGGCTGTTGTTATATTTATCTTCATCATTTCTGCTATCTCCTCTTTATCATATCCTTCTTTATATAATTCTTCTGTTTTATGTAGATTCCTTATTAATCTTTTTGTCCTCGCATCATTTAAATTTCTTATATGATTTTCACTTAAATATCTTTGCAGTGTGCTTCGCGGAATATCTGTTAGCTCTGAAATAATTCTTATACTATGTCCTTTTTTGTATAATTCTTCGGCTAACTCTACTCCTTTTTTGTCTGTTTTTTTAGCATCTTGTTTTGCTATTTTTTGTCTTTCTTTGTATGTCATATTTTACTGTTTTGTCCTATTTGATATTTAATAATTTACAATACATCCACACCGTACAATCTTAAATCATTATATATAACTTTCGAAGAATATAAATATTAGAATACTAATTTTAAAAAAAAATAAGATATATTAAAAAAAAAGAGGACCAACAACACCATGGTAAAATTCGCAGTAGGAATAGACGCAGGAGGAGATGCCGACCAAAAAAACCTAGACACAGTAATCTCAATACTAGAAGGATGCTCAGAAGGCGTAAAAAGCAACGGAGTAGGACCAGGAGTCAACCAAAGATTCGGAGGATCACAAGAATCATCCCAATACGTATGCGTCTTCATAGTAAACGGAGCAGGACTAGACACACCAGAAGACTTCAAAATAGGAATGGAAACAGGATACTACCATTACCAAGCAGCCATCTTCGCATGGCAAGGATGGTTAGCAAAAACTGGGCACAACAGAGATCTCACACAACACGTATTCGATGAAGTCCCATTAGAAAGGGAATACGACTTCACAAGTGTACAACTCGGAGTAGCAGGACAAACCGCAAGACAATACTTCTCCAAACAAGACAAACTAGCAGGACTAGTAGCAGACACACCAGAAGAAATGGGAAGAAAAATCTGCGCAGGTGACTGGGTAGGAATGGGAAAACTAGGAACAACCGCAGCACAAGCTGGAGGCACAGCAACAAAAATCCCCGACTTCACATTCTACGGACTAATCAGACAAATATGCGGAGCAATAGACGGCATATTCATCATAGCAAACAACATGGCATACCTACTAAGCTTCAAACAATACTACGAATACAGAACACAATACGAAGACCTAATACCAAGACTAAACAGTATGCACATCCTACAAAACTCACTAACAAAAAACTGGACAACCGCAGGATTCTACAACACAGTATCAGTCACATATAACGGAGGAACACTAGTATACCAACACGATGCCCTAGTACAACAATACGGACAACAAATCTACTACTACGAATTCCCCGACGACGATGAAGAAACAGCAACCAGCAAAGCAGAAGCACTACTATCCGCACACGTAAGAGATTACAGCCTAGACCTAACACTCACCTGCCTATACGACCCACAAATCACAGAAGGAGCATGGCTAAAAGTACCAAAAACACTAACAAAAACCACATACACCAACAACAACAAAACAAAACACCTAGACGAAAACGAAGAATGGCAAGAAGGACCAGCCACACCAACAAAAACAAAAGAATACGAAATCTACTTCGTTCAAGGATACACAGTCAAATGGGATAGCGAACACTCACTAACCATGGACCTCCACCTAAAATATGGACCCGACACACCTGAAGACCCAATCAACGCACAAGTAGGAGGAGGGACACTCCAAACAGTAGGAGGTGGAGGAGGATACGGTGACGACTGCTTCATAGAAGACGACATATGCCCAACCGGTGACACAAGAGTAGGACTCAACAATGGATCCGATGCATTAGAAAAAGCAAGAGCCCAACCACCATCAAGCGAACACTTTATGCCAAGAGCAAAACAAGGATCCAACTATGACAAAGACTACAAAGGAATGGGAGGACCCGAAGCATACTACAAAATGAGTGGAGAATGGTTCTATGGTTTATACGCTGATGCAAGACCAGAATTCCCATGTGTATCAGAAATGTACGACACCAACCCACACGTAACAATCAACTGTGCCGACTCAACAAGAATGTTCAAAGTCATTTGCGATGTAATAGGTATAAAATGTTGGGGATGGCATATAGACAACCATTATTTTAATGTTATAGAACAAAATGGTGAAATTGAAACAGTAGATATAGTTAGAGGACCTAACGGTGGTAAAGGTGGGGCTGGTAACACCACTCATTCCATCGGATGGCCACGTAACCCAGCATACAGATGAATGATTATTATGGACGCAAAAGACTTTATACTTAAATGCAAAAACGACATCATATACTTCGCAGAACATATGCTGCGAACAGAAGAAGGTGACTTTTACAAATTAGAAGAACACCAGAAAGAAATGATCACCTGCACAGACTCTCAAGTATTATACTTCTTAGGCAGAAGGATGGGTAAAAGTTTCACATTAGCCATACAATCACTCCACCAAGCTTTATTCTTCAAATACCAAACCATATTTGTCTTATCACCAACCAATGACCAAGCTTCAGAATTAGCCGATATAATAAATGGACTGATAGAAAGATCTGTTTTACTTGAACAAGAAGTAATTGTAGATAATAAATTGGAAAAAAAATTCAAGAATGGATCCCGTATTAAAATTCGTACCGCAGGTGGTAAAGGTAATGTTTCTTCTGTAATCGGTTCCGGTGTTAACATTCTTATTCTAGATGAGATACAAGACTTATCAGAAGACTTAATTTATAAAATCCTACCTACAGTAAGAGGACAATCCGGAAAATCAAGACTCATCACCGCAGGAACACCAAGAAATAAATCCGGATTTCTATATGAAAACTACATTAGTGCTTGTAAATTATGGAATAATGGTGATTGGATTTATGATAAAAATAAAAAAGGTAAATTCACAGTATTTATGAAACAAACTGCCTTTTTGGATGAAAACGATGAAATTATAGCATCAGGAACACCTCGTATAACTATAGATGAATTGTATGAGGATCTTAATGCTATGCCATTAATTGAATTCAAACAAGAATATTGTCTTGATTTCATGTCATCTATAAGCGATGTATATCCTGATAGCTTACAAGCAGAGGTGTTTTACAAAGACAAAGAAAACACAAGTTTCAGAAGTAAAAAACCAGTAGTATATGGTTTAGATGTCGGTAAAATGAGAAACGAATCAGTACTAACAATAGGAGAAGTTATACCTGCCCCAACAGAAGACAATAAATCCTATAAAAAAATAGATGTGAAATACTATAAAGAATTCCCATTAGGAACTGACTATGATGAAATAGAAGACTATTGTGCATACGAACTACCAAGATTATTCCCAAACATTATTAGAGGAGTTATAGATGCTACAGGAGTTGGAGTACCGGTATTTGAAGCCATAGAAAAAAAAGTAAAAAAAGGATTAAAACCATATTTAGTCGAACCATACAAATTCAGCAAAGAAAAGAAAAAAGATTTAGTAGAAGGAGGAGTTGCAGCACTAGAAAGAGGGCAAGTAAGAATAGCCTACCACCCAAGACTAAAAAAGGAAATGACAGGATATAAGAGAGAATTAACAGATTCAAACAACATAGTATATGCAAAACAAGCTGGGTCTGATGATTATGTCGACAGTTTAAACTTATGTTTATATAACATTGCATTAGGATTACTTGTCAAACCACCAGTAGCAGTAAGCAAAGTTCCAAAAACGATACAAAAAACTTACAGAGATGATATTACATGGCAAAAAGAAAAAATAAGAAAACCAATGCGTCAAAAACCATTAAACAAAATAAGAAGAAGACTTTAAAGCAAAGTTTTGCATCAGATGTTAAAAGATTAAATAAAACATCATATTCACAAAATTTTGCATCATATAATGATATTTATGGATCAGAAGATCTTGATTATGATTTAATAGATGGTTTATATGAAAGTACAATATTGAATCGTGTGTTAAGAAAAATAGCCTCTGATGCAGTGCCTGAAATGTTTACAATACAAGTAGTAGACATGGAAGGGAAGAGGATTCCTGAAATAGAACAAGAATGTTTTAGATACACCGCTGCATTAAAAAGGAAACATATTAAAGAAATATACTTAACACAAATGAAATATGGTACAGCATTTCTCTACATAGGTAATAAAGAAGATGATAGACTAGTTAACTTATTTAGCATACATCCGAAGGATATTAAACCAGAAATTAATGAATCAGATGGAGAAATAGAAAAATGGGTGTTTAAAGGAGGGGACTCTGATGTTGACATACCACCAGAAGACATTCTATGCCTACCTTATGATAGACAAATAGGTGAAATTTATGGTATGAGTTTTTTAGGCAGACTGGTTCAAACACTCCACCTACTACTCAATACAGAATTAAATATGGCTGAAATAGTAGATAAATTCGCAGTTCCAATTCTTCAATGGCTAGTTGAAGTCGAAGAAGAAGAAGAATTAGGAGATGATGAATTAGAAGATATTGTTAAGTCATTACAAAATCAATTAGAATATTCAAATGATATAGTTACGACAAATCGTATAACAACAGATACTGTTGGGTTTGCGGAAAATCAATATGATATGATTGATACATTAACATCTTTAAAAGAGTCATTTGGATTGTTGACTTTTCCTATGGCTTTAATAGGAGGTAGAGCTGATAATTTAAGTGCTATTAAAGTACAGGCAGCTCAATATATTAATGATTTAAAAGATTTGCAAATGGATTTATCAGATGATTTAGTTGAGCAATTATACGAACCATTCATCCAGCAGATACTTGGTAAAATACCAGGTGAGGATTATGCTAATATTTATCTTGTATTTCCAGTATTAACATCCGAATCTAATTCAGATGCTGCTACATGGATATTCCCTGCACTTAGACATGGGTTAATATCAAGAGATGAAGCAAGAAGCCAATTAAATTATCGTGGAAAAGCATTAAATATAGAAGAAATTGAATTTGTTGACCCAACATTAAGAGAATTGCAAGAACAAAATATGCAATCTGCACCAAATGATTCAACTGACCCAGGAGAACCTAAAAACCGCAGTGGAAAAGGCGACCCTAAAGACACCAAAAATAATCCATAAAAAAAAATAAATAAAAAAAAAGGAGCTATCACCATGACCAAAGGACTAATAAGTTATAAACAAGCATACGAAAAATGCGAAGAAGCATTAGAAGAAAAAGGAGAAGCATCAAGCCAACAATTAATTAATTGGTTACTTGAAAATTACAGAATGCATCAATTAAACGTAACACCAAAAGGACTATCCCATCACCTTAAATTAAAAGGTTTTAATAATTATAAAAAATATGCTTCTAAACCATACATTTGGGTTTGGACACCGGAAGAAGAAAGAAATGTGAAATAAATCTGTGAATAAAAGGATTTTTAAATATATTAGAAAGTTATTCATAACATAAGCTTTTGTTTGCTTAAAAAAAAGAAAACATAAGCTTAAAAAAAAATTTTTATAAAAGTGATTTTTATGGAAAATGAAAATAAAATTTCACTTAACTCTGCATTTTCTCTTAAAACCGATGAAAACGGTGACGCACAATTACAAGGATGGGCAATTCATGGAGGAACAAAAGACACTCCTTTCGTTGTAAATGAAATCTTCCAAGTACCTCAATCCGAGATGAAAAACTGTGCCGAAACCCTTAGAGGTGCTAAGTTAATGAAAAACCACGATCATAACAACGTAGATGCGATTGTGGGGAAAATCACCACTACAAAATCTGCACTAGACGAAGAAGCAGGTTTAAGAGGTGTAAAATACACAGCATCTCTTGTAGTAGATGACACTCACTTAGCAAAAAAAATAGAAAAAGGATTAATTGATGCTACAAGCATAGGATTCTCATTCACACCAATTTGTAGTATATGTAATAATAACTACTTTTCAGAAGAATGTAACCATATAATAGGCTACGATGAAGATATGACACTTATAACAAAAGATATGAATTGTTGTGAACTATCACTAGTACCATTCGGAGCAGATCCACATGCAACAGTATCATCATCTGAATTTTCACAAAAAGTAAAACAAGAATTTGCACAAAAAAAAGAGGATTTTATTATGTCAAAAACAAATAATGATGAAGCTAATACTTTAAGAGAGGAAAATTTAACTTTATCTCAAGAAGTAAAGGATTTAAAAGCTCAAATCGAACAAGCTGAAACAACATATAATAATGATGTTGAAGAATTAAAATTAGCTCATCAAGAAAGAGAACTTACCTTAGCAAAAGAAAATGAAGCTTTACAAGGTCAAATTAACGAAATGGGTGAAGAATTAGCAAAATTCAGAGCCGAAGAAGAAAAAAGACATGAAACAGAATTAGCTAAAAAAGCTACAAAATTACATGAATTAGCAAAACAATTAAATGTCGAAGACTCTCTTGATGAAGAAATGACTGAATCTTTTATGGATAAACAAATTGCAATGTTTGAAAGAATTATCGAAAAACAACCAGTAGTTCCAAAATTCAAAGCAAATCAAGAAGATCCATTAGATGATCAAGGAGAAGAACGTATTCCATTCGATATTGGAAAATTCTTCAGAAAAGGTGAATAAAAATGTCTGATATAGAAGGTAATGCAATAACTCTTATTGCAGCAGAAGATATTCCCAAAGCAATCGAAGAATTTGGTGTCACAGCATCTAAACAACAAGTAGGAAAAGCATTAGAAATCACAGACAAAGGGGTTGTGTTGCCAACAGGTGATAACACTAAATTTGTAGGTATTGTTAAAGCAGCAAGTGCTGACTCAATTAGTCATTATGCATTATCCAAAATGGTAGACGGAGCTCTCATTAAACACGATGATGCATATGTTGCACCATACTATGATGCAGGTGTTACCATACCAGCAGGAAAAGCATTAGCCGTTGAAAGAAATTGTATGTCATATGTTCTTATGGAAGGTAATACAGCAAAAGTTGGAGATTTAATCGGTCTATCCACAACACAACCTGGTGCTTTTAAAGTAGAAACCGACCCAACCAAAATAGTAGGAAGAGTATATTCTGAACCAAGTGCATACAACATTGTAAAAGCATATATAAAAGCAATTTAAAGGAGATAAGATATTATGGCACAATCATTAGCAAACTTTGCCGGTGGCGGTGGAGTACAACAAGATTATCAATGGGATCCTGAATTATCCGAAGACATTCTTCAATATTTCAAGGAAGAATCTGATTTTCGTAAGTTTTTAAAAGTATTAACAGTAGACTCATATGTTGTCAATCTACCAAGAAAATGGTCAACCGGTATCGCAGTAGAAGTAGTAGAAGGATCTGAAATACCAAAACAAAGAGATGTATTTGATGTATTAAGTGTAAATTTAAGACAAAATGGTACAGGTATTAAGATGACTGATGAAGAACAAGATATGATGAAATTTGATAAAAATTACTTCCAAACAGAAGCCAAAAGAGCTGTTGAAAGGCTTCTTAGGAAAGAAAATCAAGATTGTTCTTTAATCTTTAAGGCGGGTGCTGGTCATACTATCACATCAGCAAACCAAACTGTAAAATATGATGATGTAGTTAGAGCTAAAACTTATATGAGAGAACTTCCTTACGGAACTGATCCTGATACTATTATCATGTCACCAAGAAGTTATTCTGATTTATTATTAGACCCTGATTTTAAAAATTATTCTAATTCTGGAATTACTCAAGTGGTAACAAAAGGAGATGTAGGACAGTATATTGCTGGAATGAGAATTGTAATCATTCCAGAAGTAGGTTCAGACTTATTTTTATTCGACTCTAGTATTGAATTCGGATATTTAGTCCAAAAAGGTCAAGTACATACAGAACCATATAGATTAAATGCAACAAGAGAAGATGTATTGGATTTAACATTCTATGAAAAACCTTGTGTTTTAAGACCTGATGCATTATTAAAATTAGAAATTAAAAGAGCTGACGGAGATGTTGCTAAAGATTTCGGTGGTATCGGTGATGATATCGGATGGGATCCATTAGATGCAATTGATCCAGAAAAAACATAATTTCATAATTAAAAAAAAATAATATTTTTTAAAATAATAAAAAAAAAGATACGAGGTAATAAAAATGGCAAGACCAAAAAAAACTGAAGGAACAACAACATCCACTTCCAAAAAATCACAAAAAAAAGTTAAATTGGCATTCAAACCACGTTTTAGTGCAAGTCAATCAAAAACATTGTTATTAAGCAAACAAGAAGATGTAAAAATAGGAAATACAATACAACAAAGAAGAGTTCCATTAATAAATGGACTTCCACTAGAATTAACTATTAGAGTAGGCGAAGTATACGAAGTTACAGAAGCACAGTATAAAGCATTACTTCAATTAGGTTTTATCGACACTCCTGAACAGTTAGAAGCAAAAATTGAAAAAGCTAAACGTGTTGAACAAGAGTTAAAGACAAATCCTGACGCTAATGCTGCTAGTCTAGCTGATAGTTTATATGTGGATAATTTTGTCGTATTAGAATGAGGAGAAAACAATGAAGATTGATTTAGAATATATTCGTAATTTTCTACAAACAACCATAGAAGATAGTCAATTAATATATTTAATTAATCATTACTTTCAATATATTACAGCAGCTATTAATGTAGAAACTACAATTGAAGACGAAGATATATCTATAATCAATCTCAATACTCCAACTCCAAACCTTGAAACAGATGACCTTACGGTATTACAAGAAACCTTACTATATGGTATAGCCTGCGATTTAATTCATATGAATGTACCTGTAATCGATATAACTCCAGAATTATATAATAGAGTTATTAACAATTTAGATACATCTACATTAATTAAAAACCCGCCTGATAGTGATTTTGAATATAATTTAACTTTTTGTGATATTTTTAATAATTACATTGCATGTTTAAAAAAATATGTTAATTATTACAACACTGAAATAGGTGATGAATTAACCGTTTCATATATAAGACAAATATTAGATTTAGATCCACAACAAATATCCGACCAACAACTAAATTTTTTAATGAAATATTACACTAAATATCTAACGGATACCATCCCAGATGTCGATACCACATCTATGCTATTCCAAGAAGCTATCTATTTAATGATTGCATGTCAAATTTTTAAAACAAATCCAATGGCAATTACAACACCTACATCTTATACCGTAGATGAGGTAGAAGAAACATATGGACTTACTTTTGACAGACAAGGTAATACATGGTGTGATTTAGCAGACGCGGCGATAGCAACATTAAAAAAGAAAACATATAAAAATTACGGTGTTAAACCTTTTGACAGAGTTGGTGCTCGGTCTAAATACAATGGATATGGACCTACTGGGTGAATTATGAGTTTTCAAACTTTAATGAGAAGATTAAAAAGACCACATGAAAGGTATACTCTTCAACATAAGAAAAAAATGAATGTTACTAGTCGTTATGAATATGTTAAAGATGAAGTGGGAAATGTCATTGAAAGAAAAGTTTACGAATTAGAAGACGGCAGTGTAAAAGATGATATTGGAAACATTCCTAATAAGTGGATTGACTTACAAATGCTTAATGGTGTTATTCAGCACAAGCAAGATGAGGAAATAGTTGTAGCAGGAGAGCAATCTGATATATATTACTCTGGTTTTTTTGAACCAACTTTTCATATAGAAACAAACACATTATCTGACTACAGAATAAAGTTCGAAAGACCATATGAAACAATATATTTAAAAATAATTCAATATGACCCAAATAATTACTTAAGACACAATCAGCATCATATAGAATTAACTTTAATAGAGGATAGAAAATATGAAGAAAAATTTTGAATGTGACCTTCAAATATCATATGACCCAGTTCCTCCAGAGAAAAGTATACAAGCATTTTGTGAATCATTTGATGAAACATCACATATGTCATATTATATAAAACAACTACCATATTTAAATTCAGCCTATCAACACATAATTGATAAAAATATAAAACAAACAAAATTAAACGAACACGGACTGAAAAGCGAAGATTTTTACGTGTCTATTAATGGTAATCAAATGTTATTTCAAAACAAAACACCAGAAAACATAGCATCACATTACGAATACGGATCTTCATACGGACAACAAACCATCATTCCACACAATTACATACAACCAGCCGTATACCAAGTGGGAAACCAATTTGCTAATTTAATAATTAACGAAACAATGAATAAATACTTATTTAAAACAGGTCAAAATCCAATAAAAACAAAGAATAAAATTCATCATTCAATATACGATACAAAAAAATATTAGATTAAAGAGATTAGAAATGACAAATGGTAATCAACTAATATATACTGTTAGACAAATACTAGGTGATGAACATCCCAACGGATTTTTTCTACCTATAAATTATCAAAATAAGATAATCGAAGTCCCTAACTATATATTCAAAGATAGTAAAGCACAATATCCTGAAATAAGAATCACACCACTTGTAACAGACAATCAAGTATCACACCAACACAAAAATTGTCACAATAATAATATTACAAAATATTACGAAGCAATATTTCAAATCGATATTTATGCAAAAAATATTCCACAAGTAAATACAATATACGAAGAATTAACCAATAGAATTGATTTATTTACAAACCCAGACACTATTATATACGGATTCGATAACAACTTTAAACCTATAAACAACAATCCAAAAATCTTCAAAAATGATATTTACTCATCAGAATACTTCAAACTATCAACTATTTATTTAAAGAACCATATACTAAAAAAAGCCAGAGCCATTAATTACATGCAACCTAATACATGGTATCTAGACGAAAATGGATTATATATATATCCTGTACACAAATCTGATCTCAAAACAATACAAATAGTATCCTACATCAACGGACTATTATTCCAAAACGGAGATTCACTTGCTTTAAGAGATATAATGAGGCTGTCTACTTTTGACAAAAAAATGTTAAGTGAGTTAGAAGACAATCAAGTAGAAAGAATCAGTTTTACACTGCGAATATTGTACTTAAAAACTAATGAACGCCAATGCGGACCTAAATTAGAACAAACAATAATCAGTGCAAAAAACAATCAGTGATAAAAATGAAAGATAGAAAATTTAAAAAAGAAACCAAACCATCTAAAAAAACTATTGTAACAGCTAAAAAAACCGAAGAGAAATTTGTAGCTGAAGCATTAGCTAAAAGAATGGGAATAAGTGACTTTGATTTTTCTGTCATCAGAAGACAGCATAAAATTAGTAGAGATTCACTTATCACAGCAGCAGAAATGAAAAAATTATACGAACAAACTTTTAAAGGTAGATAATATGGTACAAGGAATTCCATACGTACATTGGAAAATTATAAATGAAAGAGTTGCCGAAGAAATCGAACCTAATTATATTTGGGCTACCACAGTAGAAGCAGAAAGAGGACCAATGCTTGAGCCAGTATTAGTTACTAATGCAGATCAGGCGGAATCTCTTTTTGGTATAGACTTAAAACCATTTTTCGCACAAGGCGGAAAAGGAGTGTACGTTGTAAGAGTTGGAGCAGAATCTGAAAAAGATCCATTAACACATCAGTATGCTGATCCAGAACATATTTTTAAACCAGCTCATTACGATATAAAATTAGGTGAAGCTTTCACATACAAAAAAGTCGCACAAAAACTCGAATCAGGTAAACCTGTTCGTTATGCAATGGATGGGACTACAGCTAAAAAAGTAGTACTTGATGAAACTACACATAAATATAAATTTGCAGATACTGAAGGACCAGGAAATATAGAAGAATCATCAACTAAAATACAATTAACAGCTGAAGAAGTTACAATTGATGCTGGAAAACCAGTTTTATCTATGGATACCAAATATCCAGGTAAATATTCTGATATTGAAATAACATTAGCATCTGGATTAAGATCAGGATATAATTTAACAATAAAAGATTCTAATAACTCACTTGTAATGACTAATGTCAATGATTTAGCCAAAATTGTAAAAAGAATTGATGACCGTCAAGAAAACTTATATGCAGCTTTAACCGACGATGGTAAAGAAATATCTAAAATTACTCTAGCTAGTAAAACTTCATTTGCACCATATTTCGATGAAGCAGGTAAAGAAGAATCAGATATTTTACAAGCATATTCTTCCTATCCTGAAGGTACAATTATCGGTTTACCTGTCAATGAAAAAGGTAAAATACCTGATTATGAATTTAAATTACAAACAGAAATTGCAAAAATGACTTCAGGATCCAATGGATACTGGGATGATGAAGCAAACAGAGTAGATAAAGATCACCAAGCTACTGCTCACCATGACGGTTTACAATTATTAGAATCTATTAGAGTGGGTGGAGTATTTTGTATGTATGAAGAAGACCTCATACAAAGAGAATATGTATTACACGGACACGGAGATGGATCTGACGATTACGGAATGAACTCTGACAATGTATGTAGATGGAGAATGATTTTACTTGGTGCTTCCAGTGATCAAGACAATTACATAGAATTAGAAGACAGAGCTAAAGTATTAAATGATCAATACACATTATTCCTAGGACAAGGATTAATTGAAAACTATTACGATGAAGATGGAAGCAGAAAAAGAGTAACCATCCCTCCATATAAAGCAACACAATATATTGCTGGATTAAGATCTAAATTATTCTATGGAGATGCAATTTTCGGTGGAGAATCTAAAAAAGAAATTAAATCCGTATACGATGACGGAGATTTAGAAATCGCACCATTATATCCTGCTACAGAAAGTAAACTTATTTGGGAACCGTATGAATATGAAAAATTAAACGAAGTTGGAGTTTTAACTTTCACCACAGAATATAATCAATTAACTTTAACCGATGGGGTAACTACCAGACAAGACCCTAAAGAAGAAGATGAAGAAGGAGTTGTTTCTATCCTTAAATGGGCACAACATAAAGTACGTGATGTATGTGTACCATTCATTGGAAGGAATATTACTACTGATTTACAAGTTAGTCTTGAATCCACCATTAAAGCAGCATTAGAAGAAATGAAAGTGCAAGATTCCACAATCATTAGCATACCTAATGAAGGAATTAATGCATATGAAATAGAAGTTGTAACTAATCCTCGTAAACTTCAATTAGTCGGTAAAATTTATGTACATTTAAAAATAACACCTGTACATGCATTAAGACAAATTGAAGTAGATATGACAGTACAATAAATAAGGTGATATAATGGTAAAAGCAAAAAATAGTTCAGATGATATAAATCTTTTTGAAACTGGATATATTATGTTAGCAGGAACAAGGTTTGATGTAGAAGAGATTAGTATTAACAGATCTCGTGATTTAACACCATATCATGTTGCAGCTCAAAAAGACCCAATTTCCCAAAGACCAGGAAAAACTAAAATTGATTTTTCATTCAAACGTGCATTTGGTAGTACAGTTTTAGCACAGGTATTTGATCATAGTTGTGTATTTGAAATGATTTTGATGAATAATGACCCTGCTACTCCTGAACCAGTCTGCACTCTCACAGGATGTAGATTATCTCAAGATAATATAGGACCAATTAATGGTTCTGATGTTGTAACAGAAGATCTTCAAGGATCAGCAACTGGTATTTCTTGGGCTAAATGTAAATTAGGTACAATTGAGGAAAGCAATTGTAATCTTAAATGTTAAGAGATTTTTTCTCTTAATATTTTTTTTGTTTTTTTTTGAAGTTTAAATATGTTAGATTCTAAAATTAGAATTGCAAATTAGAAAAAACTGAGGTTTTTATTATGGCAACAAAAGACAAAAAAGTATTTGGAGCACCAGATACTACTGAGGAAGAAAAAAGAAATGATTTATTAGCAGAAGAAGGTGTTCACGATGTTAGTGGATTATCCGAAGAAGAATTAATGGAGCAATTAAAAGCGGATGCAGCTAAAAAAGCAAAATCAAGAAAAAAGAAAAGAATTGAAGAATATAAAGCTGTACAAGCAACAAGAGAAGCATTGTTTTCAAGAATAGGTAAAACAATTGATGTTCCAATCATTTTAGACGGAGATACTGTAATGGTATTTAAAGTAAAAAGATTATCCGAAGCAGAGAACTCCGAAATATTAGATCGTTCATTAGCAATTAAAGATTTATCCGAAATGACACCGGAAGAATTAGAAGAATCTAATGATTACAATTATCGTTTATTAGAAAAAGTAGTTGTAGAGCCAAAATTAACACAAGAAGACTGGAAATATAAAGTAGATACTGCATTAGTCCAAAAAATCGTTAGCCAAGTTATGAAAGTATTAACTAATGTGGATGATTCCAGAGTCTTTGACGAATTTCAAACATAATATCGCAAAAGATGGCAGTTTGCAACTAGAATTTCTCTTATGTCAATTATTACATAGAACACCTGCCGAAATAAGAGATTTAGAGAAAAGTGGCAAATTAACATTAGAACAAAAAGCTTTTTTAGAGGCAGGTATTGCTTGGTCTTTAGAACAAGGAATGGGACAATGTCCATGGAGATAATTTACAATAAATATCAATATGGTCTTATAATGGAGAGTTAGTATTAATTTACTGCTCTCCTTTTTTTTTAACTATTTTTATATTTTATAACTATTAGATTTAACATTTTATAATATATTAAAGAAAACCACAAATAAAAAAATGGGGATATTAATGAGTCAAAGTGGAATCAGGAATACAACAGGATATGTAAATTATGTTTATAATTTAAGTGCAAGAGGATCTGCACAAGTTTTAAGTAGTATAGCAGGTATGTCTGGTCAAGTAGGATCAATGCTTGGTCAATTAGCATTTCAAACACAATCAGTATTAAGTGCCACAGAAGGTACAATAGTTGCTTTAGGTACAGCTGCGGTTGCAGGATTTACAGAAGCAACTAAACGTGCTATGGAATTTGATTATGCGATGAAAGAAGTTAGAGCTATTGCAGGTAAAGATGCTAATATCGGAGCAATTAATAGTCAAGCTGTACAATTGTCAAATCAGTATGGTATGGCATTAAGTGATGTAACAGATGGATTAATTACTTTAGGTCGTGCTGGTTTGAAAGGAGATAGTATGACTAAAGTACTTCAAGAAGGATTTAAATTATCTAAATTAGAGGCTCTTGATTTAAATTATGCATTAGAAAGCTTAATATCCACTACAAATCTTTTAGATACAAAAGGTATATCTATGAATGATGAAGAATATGGTAAGGCAGTAGAAGAAATGAATAACCTTATTGTATCAACATCAGAAGTTTCCCCATTAGATGCAAGAGATATTATTAATACAATGCAACATGCAGGTGGTTATGTTCAAACAACAGGTATGGATCAAAAAGATGTATTTGCTGTTATTGCACAATTAGGTTCAGTAGGAACTAAAGGAGAAATTGCAGGTACTGCTTTAAGAGCATTTATGTCCGCAGGTCAAAAAGATACGGGACAAAGAGCATTAGAACGTATCGGATTAAATGTTAATGATTTATGGGGCGAGAATGGTGAAACCATGATGAGTATCACTGATATGAAAGATCTTATTGATTCTCAAATGGAAGCTAAAGGATATAGTAAACAAGAGAAATTAGAATTTTATTCTGATTTTGTAGGATATAAACAAGCTAACCAAATTATGAAAATTGATACCGATAGTGTTGCTCAATATAGAGAAGAGATGGATAAATCTGAATCTGTAACTGAAAAAGTATCTATTCTTCTTGGTACTGCCCAGCAGAATTTAAAATCTATTGCTCAAATAGCAGGTAACTTTTTAATGAAAGTGGGATCTAATACATTGAAGTTTTTAAATCCTGCATTGGTGGTTGTTAAAACATTATTAGAGTTCATTACATCTATACCTGGTATAGATATTTTAGGAGGTTTTGCTCTAGCAACATTATCAGTTAAAGCTTTAGCAACTATTTTTAATAAAATAATTCCATTAACATTAGGACAAGAAAATAGAGTTGAAAAAATCAGTACAAAAACAACAATTTTAGGAAAAGGCGTCGACCATATTAAAAATTCCATTACTGATATAAGAAGTGAATTATCAACCTCATACAGTCTTGTCAAAGCAATAGCAACCCAAGATTGGAAAGTTATAGACGAAGAAAGTTTAAAAGTAAAAATGGGAATAGATGATTTATCCTCTTCCAATAAAAAAGACCAAAAATCTACTCAAAAAGAAGAAAAAACAGAAAAAATAATTAAAGAAGAAAAAAAACAACCAACAGAACAAAAATCTAATATAGAAAGAAACAGAGAACAACAAAAAAATTACACAACCCAATTTACACAAATATTTACATTTTTAACCTCAATTCAAGATATAAATCAAAAAACACAAAATTATATTAGCGAATATGGAGGAAAAATAGTTGTAGCTGTCGAACAGATGAATGATAAAATAAGTCAAATACTAACTACAATTGACCCCTTAGGTAAAAAACGTAATAAAATAACTGCAGGATACGATTATCAACCAAGATCTAATACATCATCCGATGTAACAATTTTACCTAATTTTAGACAAACACCCACCATCAATCCATCTACTACTAGCTGTATGATTTCAGTTGACCCTAATAGTATACCTAAAGTATTTGAAAGACGTGATGATAGAGCAATAGGCTCTAATGTAGTAAATGAAATACTTAGACAAAGTGGAGTGAAAAATAAATATGCAGCAAATATTATTGCTAATTCTATAGGTATCACAGATTCAAATACCAATTTATCAATGGATGACATTATAAAACAAATGGGAAATATACCAAAAGGAGAAGCCCATATAAAAATAGCACAAGGAATTAGAACTTATTACAAACACGAAGAAGAAATGGCTCGTAAAATATTACCTATAGTCGACTCATTAAAAGGCTCTATTTCAGGTGAAAAAGGTGATATGGCTATTGACGATATTTTAAAACAATTAGATATCCCTTATAATAATCTCAGTATTTTAGAAAAAAAAATAAAATTATCTGATATAGCTAGAGAAGATTCTAAAGCTCAAAAATTAATAAAAAAAGCTTATAAAAATCCAGATAATCGTGTTCAAGAACATAACAGAATTTTTGCCCCAATAGAAATTGATGCAGATAAATTTGATTTTACAAAAACATACACATCACCACTTAGAAAACAAAAAATTTATGATATTACAAATAGCACAAAAGATAGTAATCTCACCGTAGAAGATATTAGAGAAAAACATCGTGCTATAAAAGAAGATAGACAAAAAGGTATTTTAGATAAAGATAATGCTGCTTATAAGTTAGGTTTTCAAATTGAAAATTTTGATAAATTGGTATCATTTGAAAAAATAATTACCCAAGCTCAAGATGGTAAAAAAGTTGTTACTATTGTTCCGTCTATAGATACAAGAATGTTAAAAATACCAAAAGAATTTGGAATAATTGGACAGCAAATTCAGAATGCATTTGATAATGTCATTAATACACTTGAATATAAAGGATATAAAGGAGCAGAAGGATATAAAATTGAGGGGATGGAAGGACGTATTAATGATATGATGAATAAATTATTCAGTCCGGCATTTTTAGGTAAAGATATCGCTGCTATCCAAAATAGTACTTCTGTTTATAATCCTGATATTCTTTCATTACTTAAACGTGCTATGCAAGGGAAAGCTATAGGAGGGCAAACTTTTAGAGCAGATTTGAATAAGCTTTTGACAGAAGGGAAAATGTCAGAAACTGAATATCATAATATTATAGACTTGTTTGATAAAGCGGAAAAAACATCAGCAGGTGATTTTCAAACAGCTGTTGAGCAAGTGCTTAGAGAATATGATCGTGCTGGGCGTGTCAGAATGACTAAGGAGGGTGATAGATATGTTTATCGAACTGGAGAGGGTAAGAATTTACCAGATGTAAATAATCCAGGTAGGTATGCTTATGTAGGTTCAGAAAAAACAAAAAATAAAACATCAACTGGAGATAAGGTTGGACAAGTTGCTACTCAAGATTATGTATTAAATGAAGCTTATGCATATCAAGGTAAATTTGGTGATAATTCCTTTCTGTATCATCAAATGAATGAATTGGTAAAAATGCTTATGCATTATGCTTATAGAGAAGCTCATAAAGAAGCTGAAGCTCATAGAAGTGCAGGTGAAGTTGCTTATGTTGAGGGTGGACGTAAACGTCGACAATTAAAATATAAAGATATGTATCCTGGTGTATTTCCTAGAGGTGGCCATCCTGACGAACAATCTATTAATTTAAGACTCAAAGGACGTAAAGCGGATATGAGAAGTTCTTATACAGATAAGGATGAAATTGTAGATTATTACCCATTAGAAGAATGGAATGTAATTGATCCTCATGGTAGACAAATTGGACAATCTAAAGATAAATATCAAATTTTTACAGATGGAGTAAATTCAATTCAAATTAAAAAAAGAATCAGAAAAGAAGAATTAGAAAAAGATCAAGCAGAAGAAAAAGACCTCGCGGAAAGAATGAGAGAAGTATTCTTTAGTGATAGTGATCGTCTTACTTCACAGGATGAAAATTCAGATAATGAAAAATTTATACCTCAAAAAAATAATAAATGGGAGGCTATTTATAGTAAATTAGCAGTACCTCAAGAATTATTAAGGGCCAATAGAGAAGAACTTCGTTTTAATGCAGGATCTAAAATTATGGATGAACCTATCAATCTTATTCAAAGAAATGTTCATCGTGGTGGTGCTGACGGTACTGTTATGGGAAAACATATGGCTGATTGGAATCGTTATATTCTTGCTGCAATGGAAGAAAAATTAACACCTGATGCATTTAAGAGAGCGATAAAAGGTAATGATTTAAGTAATATGGTAGCTAATGATGCTGCTCTTGATTTTAGTGATTATCTTGATCAAGTAACTGAGGAAACTGTAGCTGCTGCGGATTTCATTAATAATTCTTTAAGTGAAACTTTTGTTTCTATATTAGAGGGTGGTATTAGACAAGAGATTAGAAATTTAGATAAAGAAATAATACAAAGAAAAATGAATCCAAGTTTAGGAAGTGTCGGTGGAGTACAAGTACATACTGATAATTATACCATGGCCGGGCAATATAATGAAAATGTTACAGAAGACACAGAAAATTTTTATAATGCTTTAGATGATAGTGTGTCAGATTTGGTGGGTGGAGATTATATTACTGGTATGAATGATTATCTTGATCAAAAAGTCATGGATGAAAGCATAGGAGAGTTTACAGGTGTTTCTAAACCTGAGTTGATTAGTGCTATCTTTGATGAAAGTAATAATGATATTGCTAAATTAGAAAAAAAAGTATTGAAAAAGGAATCTGAATTAAAAGATTTAGAAGATGCTTTTGCTTCATTACCTAGTAGTATAAGGGCTTCAGTGGTTCCTGATGAATTATTAGATATTAAAAAATGGAGATTAGGAGATGTTAATCCATATGATTTCATAGTTCGTGAACCAACAAATAATTCTTTAATGCAATATAGGTCACCAGGATTAGATGTAATGAGGATGCATAATGTAAGGCGTAATAGTGTAGAATTAGCTACAAATATTTTTAGGAGAGATATGAGATCTAAAGGTGTGTTTGAAGGTAATTTTAATCGCTATTTAAATGATTTTGTACACTCAACAGAAGGAGAACAGTTATTGGATCAGTTAATTCAAGAAAATACATTTGAATGGAATCCTGAAAAACAATCTGAAAAAGATATTAGTACTTTGCAAGTATTATCCTCTACTCATTTCCAGAAAACCATAGGGGAAGAGGAATATCAACAAATGTTAAAAAATAAACAATTAGCACCTGAAGTAAATGGTTTAAGTCCTACTGTTATAAAAAAGGGTAAAAATAGTTATGTTGTTCCTAAAATGGAACGTGCTATTTTCAATCAAGAAGATCTTAAAAATGAATCTGTTATGATACAAATTGCTCAAGCAGAAAAAATATTAACTGAAATTACTAAAGATTCACCTAAAACAGCTAAAATGCTTCAAGATTATTTTGAAGGAAGGGTTTCCTCTGTAAAAGCTTATGATAATAATTTTATTAATGTACCTGAGTATATTAATAAATATAAAAAAATGTTAAATGCTAAAAGTAAATTTAAAGGAAAAGTTGATTTAAGTTTACAAAATAAAAACCAACAGTTTTTAGATGCAATGATGTTAGATTTAGCACAGGATAAACGTGTTAAACTTTCAAGTGAAATAGAAGAATTAATTCTTAGTGGTAAAGCTATGTATAATTATAGTGGCCAAGATATTAATTCAATGTCTGATGGTGAGCTTCTGGAAAATACTAATGTGGCCCAAGATTTAAAACAAATTAGTGTTAAAACATATGATCAGATAAAAAATGGTGATCTATCATTAGAACAAGGTCTTGCACAAAATGGAATGTATACTTCTAATAATCAAAATTTTTCAATTAAGACATTACAAGATGTTGTAGATTTAACAGGAATTGATTATTTAAAAGAAAAATCAAATAAAGGAGAACCTTTGCTTAATACTGTTTTAAGTAATATTTCATCAATGGCTAATATTATTAGGGAGGAGGCTAAAGGTACAAGAGAATTAGATATATATACTTTTTTAGACAAATATCAAAAAATATTGCATCAAAAAGGATACACCATGAAAGATGTTAACGATGCTTTAGATAATGATGATACTAATAAAAAACTTGATGAAATGGTTACAGCTGTTTTAAGCGATAAAAGAGTTAAACCTCATGCAAACGTAAAACCAGTTGTTAATTATGATGCGGATTTAAATGAAAGACTAGATGACACATTTTTAGATACTGTTAATTACGATAGGGATATAACACCATTCGAAGAGATGAGTGATTTAGATGTTATTATGAAAAGTAACGTAGGAAGACAAAGATGGGGAGATTTTGTGGCGAATATGACAAAAATAAAAAGAAAAAATCCTCATATTTATAAAGCTATATCAAGAGGTCATTATAATAATCCTATTGAATTATTGTCAGAAGATCCATCAGCGGAAAATGTGCAAGAAATATTAAATTTAAATCCAAAGTTAGCTGCTAGTATGTTAAGCACACCACAAGATTTTCATAAACAAAATCTGAAAAATTTTGAATTATTACCTATGGCTGATTCTTTTAAAATGTTTGAATCTAAAGAGCAAATAGATTTATTAAAAGGATATGTTCACTTTGATGAAAAGAAAGGAATGTATACTATCTCAAAAACTGTTGATGAAGTTCAAAAATACTCTGAAGTACTTAGTGTTTTGTTTAAGAAAAATATTAATATTTTTGATATTATTAGTAAAGCTAATAAGAAGTTGTATAGGGCAGTACAAGGTGTTACTGATAAAAGTAAAAGAGGTAGCATTACAGCTGAAAGTCTAAATGCCCTTATTAATGATTTTACACCATCTTTAGATCAAGAAGAAGAGCTTGATAGTGCTTATACTCCTACTGATGGTATGACTAAAGAAGAGCGTAGAAAACTTGCAGTACAAAAACAAGTTGCAATATATATGCTACAAAATCCAAAAGAACATGAAAATACGTCTGGTAAAATAGCCAAAGACAGATTTGATTACATTTCTTCTAAAGCAGCTGAAAAACATTCTCCTGAATATTTAAAAGCTAGGTATAAAGAATTGAAAGATTCTATTCCACAAATTGAAAATGCAAGATCAGCAGGAATAAATCAAGGTGAATTACTTCGTATACAAGCTGAAATGAAAGCAATTCAAAAAGAATTAGCAATGATAGACTCATATGAACGACAAAAAACGAATACAAAAAAAGGTGTTCAAATCCCTGGTGTTGAAGGAGTAACAATATTAAAAGATAAAGAGTCAAAATCACCTACAGAACAGCTTATTGAAAAAATCGCTAAAGGTGGACCTGCTGGTCCTGGTCATTTTATAGGAGCTATGGCAAAGGTTCAGAACCAAAGTAAAGATGAAAATATTAATTTAAGTAGAGAATTTTCAGAATATCAATCAGGTAAAAAAATATCTGACGATAATATTTTTAGTGAAGAGGAAAAATACGCTAAATATGGAGATTTAGGTAAAAAAGTATATGATGCTCATATAAAAGTTTTTAATATGTTTTCAAAAGGAATATCAAAAATATTTGGAGAGTATAGTGATTCTCAAAATATTAATTCTCAAAAACCTGGTTTAATTTCTAACTTCTTTAACAGAAAAGAAAAAGAAACAAAACAAAAAATAAATAGTGAAGAAACATATGAAGATAAAAAAGGAACACATTGGAATATACTTACAAGAAATAAACAGTTAACAGATTCTGTAAAAAAACTTGGAGATAAACTCGAAAAAACCCGTAATACGGTTTCTGGTGTTACTTCTGCTTTTATGGATTTAAGTCAGGCGTTTCCGCCTTTGTATGTTGTAGCTGTTGCTTTGGAAGGTGTAATGGGAGGGTTATCATTAGCTATGAGTATACATAGTGGAATTGTAGAATTATTAAATGTCCAAACTCAAGTGTTGAATGGGGCAACTATGATTACCATTGGCGAATTTACAGTATTGAAAGATAGTTTAAAAGGTTCTATATTAATGACACTGTCTGATATTGTCGGTGGTGTAGGAAGTATGTTTAGTAATTTCGTAAAATTACTTCTTCCTTTCAAACTTTATATAGCTGCTGCTGCTATTGCTATTGCTGCTTTAATAGGTGCTTTAAAATGGAGTGAGTCTTCTCATCAAGCATATGTAGATAAATTAAAAGAAGAAAGTAAGACAAGAGCTTCCGCTTCAGCAGCAGCTAGTGAAAATCTTAAAGCTTTAAAAAAGAAACAAGAAAATCCACATAATAATCAATATGAACAGGATAAAATAGATAAAAAAGTTGCACTAGCTAATGATAAATTAAAATCAAATAATATGAAACGCATTACTACCGGTATGGAAATGGGAAATGCGGAAAATGATATATTATGGGGACAGTATGGTGTAAGAGCTAGTTTCCAAAAATCTTTAGGAAAAGTCCCATTAATTGGTGGTTTATTCGGAGGCGAATACGAATCTACTAGTGAAAATTATGATAGAACAAGTTCTAATACAAGGGCTATTGTGGAGCATACAGTTAATAATCCATTTGCAAGTGCTGCTGAACGACAAGTTGCTTCTTATTATAATGCAAATGCTAGTCAATTTGGTGTGTTAGAGCAGTATAAAAATGATTTTATTAAATTGTATGATAAAGAAAGTAGCTTAGTTAAAAAAGAAGGTTCTACAGAAGCTGCAAGATCTACAGATAAATGGAATAAAATTATATCAGATTTCGCAGAAAGTACAGGTATTAATCGTAAACAAGCAGAAAAATATCTTGATTATATGCAAACAGAACATAATGTAGATCAAGCTAAAAGTGCAATGAAAACACAAGGAGATACTATTGTAGCAGATGCTGACATGAAAGCTACAGCAATTGCTATGGGTGGAAACGTCAACGATGTATTAGGATTAAATGGTATCGAAGCACAACAAAAAGCCTTAGTAAAAGCTAACGCAGATATACTAAAAGAAGAAGTGTCTACTAATTTATGGTGGAAAGCAGTATGGGCAACTATAGAATCATTTTTCTGGGCTATTATGTCACCAATCACATTAATAGTAAATATTGTAAGTTTATTAAGTTGGTTGGTTACTAATTTACCTACTATTATTTATGCCGGTACTGTAGATCCTGTTGGACGTTTTATAGGTTTAGGATTAGGCGAAGAAGATAAACAAACAATGGCTGAAGGTGCAAGATTAGCTCAAAATGTAGAATCATCCATGTTTGATATAGTTGGAGGGGGCAAAGCAGGTCAAAAAGCTGGTACATATTGGAATGCATGGGCTCAAAATGCAACAACAGACTATGAATCTATAGGTAACGAGGCTATTGATCCATCAGATAGAGCTGGATCACCTTCTGATACTGGTTTTGGATATACTAATAATTTATTAGATAAAAGCAGTGATGCAAGTCAAGAACCGAAAAATATTAATAATCAACAAACTCAAAATAATGGTCTTAATACTTATGCTTGGATTAGAGAAAAAACAGGTAATATTTTACCAATGAGTGAACAAGATGAACAACAAGTAAATAATCAAAAAGCATATCAACAACAATTAGATTCTCAAATAAAAGAATCAGAAATTATTAAAGGTAGCGATTCCGAAGGTATATGGACTATTGTTGACGTTTTAAACAAAATTTATGATCTTATTAATATAATAGGATTAGGTCAAATGCTTGGTGGTTTAGCTGGATTTGCTGCTCCTATGATTTTAGGAGGAGGTTCCGGTGGTGCTGGTGGAAATATTTTTACTGGTGGTTTAGGAAATATTCTTCCTACTATTTTAGGTAGTAAAAAAGGTGAGGCTTTAAATAATAAAATTACTGATATTGGTAAAGGTGCTTATAATAAAGCTTCTAAAGCATATGGTTGGGGTAAGGATAAAATTAAAGGTGGTTATGATTGGGGTAAAAGCAAAGTTAGTGATGCTTATGATTATGTAACTGGTTTTAATACAGGAATGCCTCACAGTTGGGGTGGTATTGGAGAAGGTATATATAATAAAGCTTCTGGTATTTATGGTTGGGGTAGAGATAAAATTAAAGGTGGATATAACCGTATAAAAAGATTTTTTAAACCATCTGCCTCTGTTGATACCGAAACCATGACTGATGATGTTCAAAATAGGAAAAAAATTAGTATTGTTGATGCATCTTCTAATATGGAATCTGTAGCCACCACAAATGCACAAAATAGAAAGAAAATTAATATTATTGGTAATGTAGATGGTACTATTAGTGATATTCCAATAAAACATAGAAAGAAAAGTAAAAATCCAAATATTCAAGATAAAAGTATTACTAATATAGAAGCACAACGTAACTTTATTGGTAATTTAACAACTTCTCATTCTAATTCTAATATGGAATCCGTAGCCACCACAAATGCACAAAATACATCAGGTAAAGTGTATCGAGGAAATGTTACTCCAGTGCCATGGGTATATCCTTCATATAGTCCTCTCACATTTAAAGAAGAGATGCCTGGTGCAACTGAAGCAGACTCATTGATTCTTCCTATTAATGAAGATGAAAGTCATTTTAGCGTAAGAGGGGTGGGTGGAAGAATTATAAGTAAAGTGTCAAGTGCTAGAGATTTCTTCAACCAACCTATATCTGATCAAATTAATAGAATATTATATGGTAAACCAAGAAAACCATCATTTAATAATACTCTTCATACATATATGGGAAAAACAAACCCTAGGATACAAAATGAATATTTTAAAACAAAAAAGACAATAGAAAAGAAAAAAACCCTTACACCTCAAGAAAAAATTAATCAAGATAAAATTGATTGGCAGACAGGAGCTTTAACAGGTAATAATACTGCATTAACTGTTGCAAGAATGAATGCTAAAAAAGAAATGCCTAATGAAGATATTTATAGCGAAAATAGAAGAGGTATGCTTACTTTTGTCCCTAGTTATGCAGCAGGATTAATTAATAGGCGAAAAACAAAAGGAACTAATGATAAAAGTAAAGCGAAATCTCAACATAAACGTAAAAGAACACCTAGCGATTTTCCTCATTGGTGGCCTGAAAATTTCTTACCTCAAGATGTTAAAGATAACATGAGAGTTGCTAAAGGTAAACCTCTTCATACTTATATGGCAAAAACTAGACCCGTTGCACTTCAAGCGTATAAAAGAGAAAAAGCTTTTATGGAAACACATAAAGAAGGTATTGTCAAACAACGTCATGATGAAATAAAAAGAAGTAAATATTATCATGCTGAAGATAAAATTTTAAATCCACAAGCTGCTTTATTAAAAAATAAGTATATAGGAATTGAAGAAGTGGATAAAAGTTTAACTGGAAGAATTAAAACTAGTTTTGCTAAATTAAAAACTAATATTGAAACCTCTTCAATTTGGAATCGTATTAGTAATATATTTTCTAGAGAAAATGCTATTAAAGCAAGTAATGCAATCAGAACTTATGGTAAAAAAGCATGGGATGAAGCAACTAGGTTTGGTGGATTCGTAAAACAAGCTTATAATGAAAGAGGTATTATTGGAGGTACAGCAGCTTCTGGTAGGTATTTACAATATTCTGCTGGAATAGGAGCTGGAGATTTAATAGCAGGAACTGCACGTAAATTAAAAACCAATAAGCTAAAACAATTGAGCGAGATGGGTATAAGGTATAATGAAGATAATCCACAAGGTTGGATGTCTACGATGGGAAAATATGGTAAGTTTAAAGCAAGACAAAAAATGGGAAAATCTCTTGGTTATGAAGATTGGGAGATTAAAAATATGGGCTTTGGTAAACTTACTAAAGAATATTTAAAAAATGGTATGAGTCAAGCCAAAGATAAAATTAGTAAAATACCATCCTCCATTCGAAAATATAGGAAAAACAATAATGTCAGTGTAACAGGTTCTGTAAAAACTGGTTTAGGCAGGATAAAAGGAGGTATTAATAAAATACGTACTTTTGATGAATGGGGAGAGGATTATGGTACACAAATGGCTGATAAATATGAAACAAAAAGAGAGGAACTTTATAATGATGTTTATCCTGATGGTGTAGATGTAGATTTAGATGATATCAGAAGTGTGTCCAAAAAGAAAAAAGACAAAAAGAAAAAAGGTAAAAAAGGTAAAAAATCAAAAGGTAAGTCTAAAGGACATAGTAGAAGTAACCGAAGTGATAGGCTTATGTTCGATATGCTATCAGGACGCCACTTTGCAACCACTGGTGGTATTCTTCCTGTTTCAGAAGATAGTTTCTTTATGGAGTCTGACGCAGGAGCAGCTTATGAAGATGCAAGTGTAATGGATTATTTTGATGAGTATGATGTTTTAGATGGTGTTGAAGAATATAAAGAATCCAAATCCAATAAAAAAGATAAAAGTGATAAAGGTAAAAGTGGAGATAAAAATAAAAGTAAAAGCAAAGGCAAAGGTAAAGGTAAAGGTAAAAAAGGAATAGCTAAAGGTCTTGGTAAAGGTGCTGGTAAAGCAGGTGCTAAATTAGGAGCTAAAGGTTTACTTAAAAGTGGTGCTAAATTAGGATTAAAAGCATTAGGAACCGGCGGCGGATGGGCCGCTGGTGCTGCTTTGGGAGCAACATTAGGTAGTATTGTGCCTGGACTAGGTACCGCAGTTGGTGGATTCGTTGGAGGTATGCTAGGATTAGCAGCTGAAGGTATGTTAATGAATGCAGCTGTTGATTTTTTATTTGACCCAATCGGAAGCTTGAAAGGTGTTGGTAATGCTATTGGTGGTGTAGGTGCTGCTATCGGTTTAGGTGGAGGATCTAGTCATAAACGTAAAGACACTAATAAATTACCAAGTAAAGGTAATCCTAAAGGAGGGCAAAACAGTAAAAAAGGTAAAAAAGATAAAAAAGATAAAAAAGGAGCAGATCCCCTTGGTGCTTTATGGGGATTAACACTTCCGGGGTTGGTGCAAAAAGCAATGGAAGATCCTCTTGGTGCTTTGTGGGGTATAACTCCTTTAGGATTTGCAGATACTATGTTAGGGGGAGGTGTTGGTGATAGTATAAAATCCGTTGGCTCTAGTATTGCTGGATTCTTCGGTCTTGGTTCTGAAGATGGACAATCTGGTGGTAATAGAGATAAAAATAAATTACAAAACACTAAAGAAGATAATGCTAAAAAGGTATTCGATGTTGCTAAAATTGCACAAAAAGGCAATAGGAGAACTAGAGATGCTTTATTAGCTCCTGCTAAATTTGTCGATAATTTAACTGGTGGTATGTTAAGTAAAACAGGAAGTAAAATTTATAATACAGAAATCGGAGGAACATCTCTTAAAAAAGTTGCAGATGCAACAGGTCTTACAAAAACTAAAAATAATATGTCTAAATTTTTATTTGGAGATGAAAATGCTGAAGACAGTAAAAAAAGTAAAAAAGATAAACAAACCGCTAAGGCTGATAATACAACTGTTGCAGAAGATGGGGATAAAAAAGTTAGAGATGCCGCTAACGCTACAAGTAAATCATTAGAAAATTCTAAAAATAAAATATTCGACACTTCAACACAATCAAGGTCATTAAAAAATATAGATAAAAATACTCAAGAAGGAAATTCATCAACAGTTATAATTGAAAATATTAATATTAATACAAATGATGATCCTGAGTCAATGAAAACAGCATTAATGAATTTAATTATAGAATTACAAGAACAAACAAGTCCAAGAATGGTATCAAGAACTGTTGGAGAACCACCTTCATCAGGAACTTCAACACAGGATGCTACTGAAGAAAATTCAGAAGAGGATGAAACAGATAAAGAAAAATCAGAAGATAAATAGAGGTTAAAACAATGTCAAATGAAAGTGGTCAGTCAGAAAGTAATGAAAATGTAATGTCTGGAGGAGCTCAAGATAAACAATGGAGTGGTAATCCTAATGATACAGGATTAGGGTCTTGGCAAAACGAATTAGCAGATTGGACGAATGGAGGAATCCAACAACAATGGCAAGATATGCCAGGAATGATGAGAATCACTCCAAAAATTCAAAAACAAACTTATGTGGCAACAACCATAGCTAGTATCGCTGATGGAATGAAAGAACCAGCTGTCGAAACATTTCCTATATCAGATCCACAAATGACTCCTCACCAAATTTCTTTTGATTTTTTTGACACAACAGAAGGTAAGGTAGGAGTGTCTAACGCAACCGAGAAACATTTTATATTAGAATGTGATGTATATATTACTGATTTAATTTATATGTATTGGAATCATGGTAATGGAGGAGATCAAAATTATTCTAAAAACAGTATGCAAAGTGATACATATGCAGCAGTAGCTAAATTAGTATCAAGTTGTCAATCAAATGATATTTTTGATTTTGAATATACAACTGAATTTGCAAAATTTAGAAGGAGTTTTTTACAGCAGCATTCAGGATGGATTTGTACTTTTACAAGTTCTATGTTTGAAACTTTCGAAGGTGTTATAACTGAAGTTACCTATGAAATACCATCAGGGGAAACTTCTGCTAAATTTCATTTAAAAATTGAAGAAGCTGTATTTACTGATGATTATTCATCAACTGGTGTTAAAAAACAAGATGATAATGGTAACAGTGGTGGTTCTAAGTCTAATTCTGGTGAAAATAGTTTAATGACTGAAGGAGATATGAATGAAAATACAAATAATAATTTGTTATTTGAGTAGGTGTTTTATATGATATTAACTAATGTGGGTGTGGTTGATAAGGACCATCCTGAAATTAAACCTGATACTTCAAGTGTATGGAAGAATGATGGAAATTTATTATCATTATCAAATCTTCCTAATGCTATTCAAAATCAATTAGTAAAGGAGGAGAATCAAAATGATGCTAATAATAATATATTAGTTGTTACTGAGCAGGATAATTTAGTACATAATTATTTTTATTATTTTGAGTGTTCTTTTGATGCTGTTGATTGTTTATCTACTGCTATTATTAAGCTTCCTAAAATGAATGAAGAAAATACTAATTATTGGGTTACATATACTGGTTATTTATTAATATATTTAGGAGCTTCAGTAAAATATGATGAAGTTAATCCCGCATCTAATGCACAAACTAAAAATTTAAATGCTAGTAATTCAGAACTATCAAGTGTAACACCTCCAACTAATACTGAAAACGCTGTAAATGAAAGATACTTTAATACTCAAAATAAATTACCATTCTTTAAAGGTAAAATTTCTAGAGTAAAAGAAAAAGAAAGTAGTATCGAATTATATGTCGATAATATAGGTGTAAGGTTTAAACAAAAAATACCTAAAGAGTTTAGGGAGGCATATATTTTTAACCAAAATGTTAGGGATACTTTTCAAGCTATATGCGAATTTTTAGGCGTTTATTATATATGCCCACCGAAGACTACTACAACAAAGAATACTGAAGATTCTAGTGAATTAAGTGATGAAGAAAATATTCCATCTGAAGATAAAAATGTTAATAAAACTATTAAAAAGGAAAAAGAAATAAGTAAATCTGTTTCTGATAAAGTAAAATCAAAGTCATCTAATAATAATGATGATGATGAAGATGGTAGTGAAGAGGATGATGCAGATGAAGATACATCTATGCCTCAAAATGGATATGGAGATATTTCTTTTGATGCTAATGGTTCTATAGTTAGAGGATCAGAAGTTATCGAGGAGTCACCTAATATGGCTGACACTTTATTAGCTATGGATGAGATGCCTATCACGGGATATTATGAGGATGGGGATGAAGAAGCCGATCCATATATTTTAACAGATTTACAGAAATTTTTTAATGGTGAAATGTTTGAGGAGTTACATAATGAAGTTATGGATTATGGTAGTATTACTATAGAGCCTGGTGCTAGTGGAACATCTGATATGAGTAGTGTGGGGGGTAGTGGTGCTGGTAGTGAAAGTAGTAGTGATGAAGATAGTGATTCTGATAGTAAATCTAATAAAAAATCTAATAAAAAATCTAATAAGAAATCTAAAAGTTCCTCCCATGGAAGTTATACTGCTAGAGCTATTAGACGTTGCTTTAAAAAGTCTAATAATGCATTTATAAGATTATTTGCTAGATGTAAGACAACTAAGTGTGTTAGTAATTTAATATCATCAAATGTTAGGTATCTTAAAGTTAGTAAAAGTAAAGCTTTAACAATGATTATAGATGCTAAAAAAGCAGATGGTACTATAAAAAACAAATAGTCAAAAACATAAAGATGCTATTTATAAAGCTAAACATTCAGGATATAGTAATGCTCCTAATAAAAGGAAGAGGAAATGATATAAATGCCAAATAACACATCAAACTCTAATAATACAAATACATCCGGTGGAAATACAGACACAACATCTTCTGGATTATCAACCACTTCTTCCAGTAGTACTAGTTGTATTTCCTGTGATGGTGCTGCACCTGTATGTGATGAATGTATCTCATCTAAAGCAGCAAGTGAAGCAGCGAATACATCAAGTTCTGAAAATAGTAATTCGGAAGAGGATGATTCATCAGACGATAGTTCAAATTCTGATTCAAAAAGTTGGAAAAATCATTGCCCTTTTTGTAATAAAGACGAAGTTCTAACTTATGATGGAGGTAGTGAGGATGAAGATGGATCAAATCAAACTTCTGGTGAACCGATTGTATGTGATACTGAAAAAGAAGGGTGTGGGGCTACTTATTGTCCAACTTGTGGAAAAATGTTAGATCCTGGTACTGTTGAAGTTGAAGATTCTAATGAAGATTCTGATACAGATACTACTACAAAACAATTAGAACCATGTGATCAAGGACTGCAGCAGGTGCAAGGTGGAAGTGCACAGGTAAAAGACAAGACATTTGAGGCATGTATTCGAAGAATATGTGCTGCTACAGATTCTATTTTTATTGTTGAAAATAATGCTGCAGTGTTATTTCCTTATACTGATTGGATGCAGATAACATTAAAGCAACAATTGAAAACTATTAAGGCAGGAGATATTGATCCTAATGTTTTTGAGTTTGAATATAATACTGAGGGATTTTATAATAAAGTTACTATCGGTAATTATTCTGTCCAATATGATGCTTTAGTGAAAATTTATGGGGAATTAGAAAAAGTTGTTGAAACAGAAATTGAAGATGAAGCAACAAGAGAATATATAGCAAATGCTTTATTAATTCAATATGTTAGAGAATTTAATAATAGTTGTAAGGTTCGTGTTTTAAATAATCAAAAATATTTAGGTGGAACTTTTAATATAGTTCAGCATCCTTTTACTAAGCAATCAGAATTATATTATTTACAAGGATATTCTTTACATACTCAAAAAAACGAACCTTTATATATAGACTTGGATTTCAGATATGGACCAGAGGGGGCAGAAGAATTAGGTGATTATCAAGCTTTTAGTGGAGCTTCTGGAGGTCAAACAACATCTAATGAAGAGCAAATATGGAAAGATGGAGCTAAAATAACATATGGAAAAGAAAATTCAACACAAGATCCAGAGGAGGCTTGGGAGATGTTTGGAGGTAAAGAGGACCAGTCTACTACAGAATGTTATGGTATGAGTGCTTATTTGTATTATCGTTTTAACAATCAAGCTAATATCCCTTGTCGTGTTGTTGGTGATAGTGGACATCATGTTGTAATGTTGTATCGAAATAATACTTGGGAGGAAACAAGAGATGAGTACCGTCAATATAATTTTGATACTTTGTTTCGATGGAGAACTCAACAAAATACCACTGTATTATTAGATGCACCTAATAGCCCAGATGGTACAGGTTCTGACGATCAAGATAATGTGGGCTCTGATGAATAATGTCATATAATGAAACATATAATACTAATCTTGAGGTTATTACTTTAAAAGATAATTTGAGTCATAAATATTTTTCCAGTATTTCTTGGAGTAAGGATAATTATTTGCCTTTAGGTGTGGCTACTCTTATTATGCCTTATATGGAAGAGTCATTGCAGTATTGGAGGAGTTATTTTGATGTTGTAGTGATTAGTGCTAATATGGTAAATTCTAATGGTAAGATTTTTGTTGATATTACTAATCCTGCTACATTGCCTCAGTCTAATGATATGAAAAATAATACTTTATCTAATATTGGTAATAATACTAAAGTAGGAAATCAAATAAACAATCAAACCATTAATACCTTAACCGATTTATCTAAATTATCTAAAAATATTAGTGATTTAAACTCCAATATAAAAGAAGCACCTCAAATCTTTACTGATGATGCTACAATAAACTCTAATGCTCCATATAACTATTCCTTTATTGGTAGGGTTAGTCAAGTGAAACAAAGAGGTAAAATCATTATTATTACGTTACAAGATTTAGGGTGGAAATTTTTACAAAAAGTCCCTAAAGATTTTAGAGATAATTACATTGCTAATGCAACATTAGATGACGCATTTCAAGCTATATGTGAATTTTTAAATGTAGATTTTGCTTACAGTATTGAAGATTTACATGAATTAAATTTTTATGGTGATGGCTATTCGGTGCAAAAAAATAATGAAATCATTGAAGATGTTCCTAGTATATTAAAAGAATGGACAGATACAAGTGAGGAAGAAGACAGTTCACTTTTAGATGATGAAACTAATGAAAATGAAGGTCTTATAGAATATAATAATGAACATAAGAAAAAAAATAAAACACAAAAAACATCTACTGATGATAATAAAAATGATAAAACATTAGCAAATGCTACAAGTGATAATACTAATAATAATAAAGAAGAAGATAATGAAGAGGAAGAAGACAGTGACACACTTCAAACTAAAATAGATCAATTTCAGGCAGAATTTGATGAAAAAGTTAAAAAATTATTTATAGGAAACATGATGTATAATTCTAATTTGACTTCAAATGTTATGGATTATGGAAGTATTACAGTACAACCGTCTGGTGGTGCTGGTAATGGAAATATGACTGGTGTTAGTGGTAGTGGTGATGGTTCAGATTCTTCATCTACAAGTAGTACTAAATATTTAGATAGAGCTTTAAAAAGATGCTTTGGTAGTAAATTAACTAAAGCTGTTGCTAAACCATTTAGGTCTTGTAAAACTAAAGCTTGTGTTTCTAAATGGGTTAACAGTAAAAGTTGGGCTAGTAAATTAAAAGTTAGTAAAAGTTCAGCTATTACAATGATTACTGATGCTTTAATTGCAGATGGTAAAGCTTCTAAAGGTGGTAAAAGCAGTAAGAAGAGTCATAGTAAAAAAAACTAATTCTAAAAGTCATCTTGCTAAAGCTATGAGTGTTTGTTTCAAAAGTCATACTAGTGCTATGACTTATGCTTTTTATAAATGTCATAATATTAAATGTATTGCTGGATTGGTTCAGAAACATTCTCGTAAATTAAAAGTTTCACCAACCGTGGCTGTTACAATGATTTTTGCAGCAAGAAATAAGGATAAAAAATAAAAGGAGAAGATAGAATATGGGGTCCAAAAATAATGCAGGTGTCGAAAAAAAAGCTTTCAGACCGACTCCTGCTCGTTTTAAAAATTCAATTAAAATATTGGCAGGTACAAAAACTAATGCTACAATAAGGGATATTGAAGAAGATAAAGAAAAAGAATTAGAAGAAATGACTGGAACTGTTATTGAAATAGACAGAAATAAGATTAATGGTGATGGATGGAAAGTCAAAGGTAGTGATGGTAATATATATCAATGTTCCTGTGCTTCTAATATGTATGAAATTCCTGATAGTGTTACAAGAGGAGGAGTATTATATCCTAATAGTAGTACTACAGTAAAATTTACAGTTAGTAAAGTATTGAGAAGAAATTCTATTACCGAATTTTTATCTGGTGATGGAATTGAAGCTAATGATGTTACACAAAAAGATAAAACACCTGTTGGAAATCAAAAGAAAAATGACAAAAACAATAGTAATAATAGTTCTAATGATGGTAATACAGATGATGAAGGAGAAGATGAACCATCAACAAAGGGGACATTAAGTGTAGCTGACTGGCAGCATGGAGATAAAGCTACTACAGTTATAGCAAAACCAAAAGCCGCAATATCTATCTCTGATGGATTAATTAGTTTCAACTATAATAATACCAATGCTGTTTTAGCCGATAATGTAAGTACTAAAATTATTGGCGAAGCTACAGAAATTAATACAAACACTATAGACATTAATTCTAATAATATTACTGTCAATGGAAAAACTATCGAACAAAAAATGGCAGAAAAAACACAGTCTATAATTGATCAAAATGCAAAAGTATATTCATATAATTCCACATCTAAAGAAAACATTGATAAAAATAAAATTTTTATTGATAAAGAAAGAAATACAGTTCAAATAACAATTAATGATTTAAACTTAAAATTAACTAATAAAGAAAGAGTCATTATGGATATAAAAGATCAAAAATTCTTTCCTTTACGTAATCAGTCTTATATAGTTATTGGCGATCCAATTGGCACAGATATTGTTACAGCTTATACGGATGGCATTATTACTTGTAAAACTAATGATGTAATGCAAAATACAGAAGAACCGGTTAAAACAGATATCAATAAAATTATATCTGCAACACAAGTATGGTTATCTCCACAGTATAATCTACAAAATACTATAAGTATTAATAACCCATCTCATTGTCCTTGTTGTCGAAATAAAAATAAAACATTATCTATCTTTTTTAATTTCTGTCCGATTTGTAATGAATGGCATTTATTATACAATTATGCAAATCATATTAAATGTGTAAAATGTCAAAAAGTCTTTTGCGGATCATGTGGACACGCCTTAGATGTTAAATGTTCAAATAGTTTAGCAACTTTATATTCGTATGAAGATAATAAAATCTCATCAGAAACTTCTTTATGTGATCACTGTAAGAATAATAACACTATTGGGAGTACAAAGGTATATGCTAATTATTGTCCTTCCTGTAAGAAATGGAAGTATTTAATAGTTAAAGATAAAAACGAACAAAAAATTTTTTATTGTGGTTATTGTGGTCATAGTTTCTGTTCTAGTTGTGGTATGGATTTAAAAAATGAAGTAATTGAATCTTTCGACACAACTATCTATTATTATGATGATTATATTAAAAAATATCAAAAAATGTTTTTTGTAAAACAAGAATAGAGGGTAATATATGGTAAAGATAACCGCAAATGATGGAACAGATATATTAAGTCGATTATGGAATAACGTCATTAAAAATGGATTAGTAAATAGAAGATTAGATAGTTCTAGATTAGGACTCTTATTGTCAGCTATAGCGACAGAAATGAATGTTGTAAGTAGTGTTTTGGAATCTTATATGAGTCAATTTAATCTTAATACTTGTACTGATAGAATAATGATTGAAAATATGTCTAGAATGTTCGCGGTTAGAAGATTAGCTAGTAAATCTAAAGCTATTGTTGTTTTTAGTAGGATTAACGGATTTACAGAATCTGTTAAAATTCCAGCTGGTTTTGCAATAAAATCTTCTGCTGATCAAAATATTGTCTTTAAAACAATCTCTGATGTATATTTATGGAAAGGGAGCGAACAAGTAAGTGTTTTAGCTTATTCAATTAAATCTGGTAGAAAATATAATGTTCCTAAAAATACACTTACTACATATCAAGCAAATAATTATAATACTTTAATAGCCGTAACCAATCCTGAAGATGCTTTCGGTGGGTATAATGATGAAAGCATAGAACATCTTAGAACAAGGAGTAAGGGGTTTAGGTATGAAAGAGATGGTACTTGGGGAGATATTAGAAGACAAATGTTTATGTTAGGAGTGAAAAACAATCAATGGTATGGTTATGAGTATAGTGATGGATATGGGTCTTATTTATTGTGTATTGATACAAATTCCGCGGAAGAATTTGAAGATTTAAAATCCAAATTAGCATATAAAAAAGTTGCGGGGATAAAACAAATTTTTGTTCGTGCAACAAGGATTAGTATTAATATTTATATTAGTTTAGAAACAACTGGGGATAAAGATTATACTCCTTTGCAAAAAGAAAATATTTATAATGCTGTTGAAACAACAGTACAGAAATTTTTTGCTGCTAATTGTTGGGTAGGGCATGATTTAAAAATAGATAAAATGAGGTCTGATTTAAATCAAGCATTATCAAGTTTTAATATTGCTAGTATGTTTATTGATTTTGATACGCCTATCGCAATTAATAAAAGAAAAAATACTATTCCAGCTACCAACACACAAAAATTAGTTCCTAATAAAATATTAACAAATTTAAATTATAGAGGAGATTAAATGGTAAGATGCAATAAGGAATTAATTAAAACTATAGAATCTGATATTATTGATTCTGAAATTACACCTAAAGCTTGTGATGATAACCTTCTCAGTAATGCCGATTTGATGGATTTTAGAACAGATATGGATGACGGTAGGTCTTTTTATGAAAAAACTGATTTTGTATGTGAAGATTTATTTATGACTGCCAATGAGGAAACATTATGGACTGCTATTGTAGGAGAGATTAAAACACCAAAAGGTGCATTAAGTAATTCTGTAGGGCAAAGAAATTATGGGTGTGAAATTTGGGAATATCGTGGTAAGAATATTGATTCTCTTATGGTACAAGAAATGGAGCATTATATTGTAAAAACTTGTATAAAATATCCAGAAGTTAAAAATGTAATTAAAATAGATACTAAAATTGGAAATAAGAATAATTTAATGTTTTCATTAAAAATTGATAGTATTTATGGAGTTTTTGATGGGCATATTAGGATTCCACAGACTTATCATACAAAACAGAATTGGAAAAATACTAATGAATATTTTAATGCAACACATTAAAAATGAAAATTATTATGTTTTATAAGGATTAGAAAGAAAAAATCCATTAAATATATGTTTTTTGAGGTAATTAAATGGCAACTTATTATAACGATGTAGAAAATGGTTTTCATAGAAATATGAGAGAAACAAATTGGCAAAAACTCTTTCCACATTGGTGGGATCCTAATTATTTATTAAAAGCCATTGGTGATGAAGTTGAAAGAATAAAAGCAATGTATATATTTGCATTATTAAATTCAACAATTAAACCTCCAGTTATGCTATGGAAAACAGATATTGATAACAAGCAATATAGAAGTGCATCATCTTTTACAAAACTTCCTAGTACAATTGAAATAAAAGCTCCACTATATGAAACATGGGGTTATATATCATTAATGAATAAAGGATCAAATGACATTTATCACTTGCAGATTATGATTACTGAAAAAGACGGTATAGAAATTAATGATGTTATTAAAACAGATGATATACTTAAATTTAATATAACTAATCAAACTTGTCATATTAACAAAAAGAAAATCACTTTTGAAAAAATCGGAAATGGAATACCTGAATTTATTACATCAAAAAACACAGAAATATATGACCCCAAAAATCCATTACATAATGAAATATTAAGAATTCAGTTAAAGAGTAATACTAATCAAGATGTTGACATAGATGTAGGTGTTCAATTAGATCATGCGGTTTTTACTACAGAACAGAATATTGAAATTACTGGTTTAGAAATTATTCCTATTGAAAAAGTTGATTTATATGCATATTATGATTTTCCTCAAAATTCTAAAGTTACAGGGTGGAGGAAGGTTTATACAAAAGAATATTTAAAAAAAACTAATGTTCTTCATGATATGATTACTACACATTTTTATACTCAAAAATTTTATGTTGAAGTTTTTTTCAAAGGATTAGATTATCCATATAAAATCGGATTTCCTTGCTATAAAGATGCTCCTGAAGATTCAATGTATCATGTAAACACACATTTAGACCAATGGAGTGATTATTTAGGATTAAAAAGAAGAATATATAAAGATAAAATCCCACCAGAAGATTATCCTTTTACTTTCCCTCAATTTTATCCTTATGACATAGAACAAGATTTTTGGTATTATTCTAGATTAATTAATGAATATTGTTGGAATGATTTAGCTATTGATTCAGTAGATATATTGGATACTAATGGTAGTTCCGTGATGAGATTAGATTGCATAGACCCTTTCGTACAAGATTTTGTTGTACATGCTAAAAGTACTGCACCTACATATATCGAATCTACTGATTTTAATAGTTATCGTCCAGTTACAGTAACACAAAAAAGTTCTGCTAATGATTCCGTTAACGATATCTTTGTAAATCCTTCTACACAAGGTGTGATGACACCTACATCATTAAGTGCCGAGTATAAACAATCACCATTTGAAGATGAAGAAAATCTTTTAGATTTGGACGAAGAGGCAAAAATTGTATTATATAAAAAAAATGGTATCTATATATCTAATGAACAATACAAATCAAAAGAATTAGATTTACATTTTGATTTAGCAACTTTACCTAACAACATTCATATTACAGGTATGGAACTTTCATTTATAACACGTTCTGATAATAATTCATTAAATAAATTTAACGACGAAAGAACACGTTTTATTGTTAAAAATAAATCTGATATTATATATGAAAACCCTATTAATACGACTGATTCTTATGAAATTAATAGTAAAAAAATTGTATACGGAGATTCAAAAAACAATTTTGGACTAAAAGATTCTTATGTTTTAAAAAATGAGATAGGCAAAGAAGTTAAAACTGATATCAGAGATATATTAGTAGAAAATGGAATTCATTTTATTTATGCTTTAACAAATAATGATAATAATGATACTATTATAAAAATTAAAAATGTTGAATTAAAAATTTATTATGAGCCTAAAAAAGAAACTTTTTCATTAAAAACTTATATAAAAAAAGAATCATACTCAAATAATAAAGTGGGAACTTTATACATTGATATTCGAAATACAGGTGAAAAATCTTTACATACAAATATAGATATCTTTAGTGAGGATGGTATTTCTCTTTCAGATAATAATTTTATAGTTGATTTAGATATTGGATCTTCTCAGCAACATATTGTAGATATATACCCTCAATATCCTATTATAAGTAAAAAATATCAAATTTTAACTACCTGTGAAGATAAGAAAAGAACAGATAATATTGTATTATTACAAGATGGTGAAATTAGTACAAGTGTCGACATTCATCAATACTTTATCCAATATGGTCAAAATTTTACTTTAAAAGCTAATGTTCATACTTATTTAAATGAGAAAATTTCAGAAGGAAGTGTTCGATTTTATATAAATGGTTATTATATTGGAGAAAATATTGTACAAAATGGACAATCATTTTTAGATGTAAAATTTAAAGATCTTGTTAATAAAATAGATATTGGATTACTTAGTCTTGAAGCTAGATTTTCTGGATCAAGAAAGTATCAGCCATCTAGACGGGGAACTACTTTTTTAGTCAGTAAAAAAGCCAGTTCAATTAAAATAAAATCTTCTTCTGTTGGTGTATATAATCATAATTTTTTATATGAAGCTACTGTTTGTGATGATAAAAATCATTATTTAGATAGTGGAAAAATAGCTTTTTATATTAATGATGATCATATAGGAGAGAGTGAAGTAGTAAATGGTAATGTTAGTTTTTCTTTGCCTTTAGATATTTTACCAGGTGAATATATTTTATATGCTAAATATATTGGTAATATTAATTATTCACAAAGTATAGATAGCATTCCTTTTAGAATTATAGGAGGAGAAACATCTGTTCAAGTATTTGATATCAATGGGGCTTATGGTGATACTGTTAGTTTAAAAGCTAAAGTTATTGATATTAATAGTAATAAAGTGCCTCAAGGTATTGTTAAATTTTATATAGATAAAGATTTTATAGGAGAAAGTACTGTTTCTAATGATGGATTGGCTAAAATAGATTATACTTTATCTAATGTTATTTTAGATGAATATACCACTAAAGAAATATACTGTGAGTATGAGGATGAAACAGGTACTTTTATGTCATCTTCTAATACTGGTATGCTAACTATTTCTTCTATTGATGTTAGTATTAGTGTTAATAATGTCATAGCATCACAAAGACAAAGTATAGGATTTTATGTAAAAGTAGAAGAGCTTGTTTCACATAAACCTGTAGTTATTGGACATGTAGATTTATTTTATAAAGGTGAAATTTTCGCGAGTGGTTCTTTGAATAGTGATGGATATGCCTGTGTGATTTATAATCCTGTTTATTTTTCACAAAGTGATTTTGATAGATTAAATAAATTTCATTTTTCTGTTAAAGAGAATAATTTAATATATGTATATAATGATGGTGTTGAAGAGGAGGTTGAATGTGTTTATGATGGTGATTTTAGTGATTTAGCTATTATTGATTTTTGCATCAAAGATGGTAACTTATATGTTAAAAATGAACATGGAGAAATAGATGAACAGCTTTTTATAGATTCTGATGGATGTTTATATGCAAGGCCTTCAAAAAACAAAGATATTGATGATTCTGTTTTTGGTAATTTGATAAATGTTACATATGATATTGTTTATTCTTCAGATAAAATTTTTACTCAGACAACTTTATATGATAATGAATTAGTTATTAGGCCATCTAATGTTGATATTAATTTATTATATTATGATATTCATTATACTAGTGATTGTGTTTTTAAAGCATATGTTTCTTTATATGATAATGCTAATGATGTGAGTGTGGGTACAGTATCTTTTTATCTTGATAATGTATGGATAGGGGATAGTGATGTGGTTGATGGTATTGCTACATTGCCTTTTAATCGTATTGGTAATTATTCTGCTACTAGGCATTTATTGCAGGTTGAGTATGATAGTAATGGTAATAGTAATTATATGGGTTGTATTGCTTCTAATTTTGTTGATATTAGTAAAATTCCTTCTGTGTTGAGTGTTGATGTTGATAAAATTATACAAAATGAAGTGAGCAATATATATGTAAAGGTTGATATACCGAAAGATAGTCATGATATTGTAAATATTGATGGTAATGTTCAATTATATTTAAATAATGATTTACAAACTTCATATTATTTAACCTCTGATGAAAATGGTGAATGTATTATCTCATATCAAATACCAAATAATTTTACCACAACTAACAATATAATAATAAAATATGCAGGAAACTCATATATACAATCATCCTCATATACTATTCCTATAGAACAAAACCTCAATAATATAGAAATACAAACAAACAACCAGAAAGCCATCCAAAATAAAAATATAACAGTAACTACATACTTCTTAACTAAAAATAACACTATAATATCTGATGGTACTGCCGAACTTATAGATGAATATGGCAATATTATAGAAACAAATTCAGTTAAAAATAATAAAACAACTTTTAATATTGAAACAGAAAAGTATAACATAGGACGCCATTTATTTACTGTCAAATATCATAATAGTACTATTTTTGTAGCAAAAAACGACGGATTTTTTTACTTAGATATAGTACCACCAAATACTGATCTATACATATCTAAACAGGGAAACGACAGTAACGAAGGTAATATAATAAATCCATTAAAAACATTAAACCAAGCTTTACAATTATCAAACGATAACACTATTATACATATTACTGACCAAGCGATTATTAATGATACAATATCCATTAATAATATTATACAAATAAAAGGTTTTAATGATGCAGAAATAATATTTGAAAAAAATGATATCTTTATAGATCATATGCTAGAACAAATAACTGTAACAGATATTGATAATACATTAAATAATTTAATTTGTTTAGGATCAAAATATTTATTAAAAAATAACTTATCAAATATTGTAATATTAAATAATAATTTATACTTTAATGATTCAAAAGAATATATTAAATTAATTATAGGATCCGATAACAATATTTATACACATACTCATATACCATTCGATACAACAGAAGTATATAATAATCAAATTTTTATAAACAATAAAGCATCATTTAATAATATAAAATTTAAAATCTTTAATGATAAAAAAATCAGTATTGAAAACACAGATAATTTAACAATTTATCATTGTATTATACCAAAAGAATTAACAATTTATAATAATGGATATATGAAAATTAATCAAAATCTTTTCTATGGACAAATATCTAATTATATTAATTGTAATGTAGATAATAATTGGTGGGGATCCAATAAAGTAGAAAATAAAAATATAAAAAACATTATTCAATTAAAAATGAAAACTATTGGATCTCCTGTTATTGGTGAAAATATTGGTATTGTTGCCTATTTAGAAGGAGAAAATGGACAAGAATATGACCTACCGCCATTATATGTTGAATTCAAAGCTGATACAGGATTACTATCAATTAATAATGGATTTTTAACAAATAATCACTTACAAACATTATATACGGATTCTATTAAAGAAGGAAAAGTCTACTGTATAGCTGATAATGAAGAGGTTTTTATTAATATTTTTGATTATGATAGAAAAACTGAAATCATCACAGAAGATATAGAAGCTCCACTAGGTTATCAAATTCCGTTACAAGTTTGTGTTCAGAGTGCTGGAGATCTTTATTATAAATTTGATAAAGATAATAACCTGATAAAAAATACAGAAGCTATTAATAATGGTTATGTGAAATTTTTTATAGATAATGAGCAAATCGGTAAAGCAAAAGTTAAGAATGGTATGGGAGAAATTAATTTATTTTTATCAAATAAATTTACTATGGGCAGTAAGTATAAAATTATAGTTGTTTATGAATCTGAAAATTATTATTTCGACTCAAAAGATTCTTTTTATATTAAAGTTATAGATGATCAATATAGTGTTTATGTTTCTCCAGATGGTAGTAATACTAATGATGGAAGTTTTGATAAGCCATATCAAACAATACAACAAGCTTTAAAAAGGGATAATATAAATACAATTTATTTGTTTGACGGTGTTTATAAAGATACTCATATTACTATTGAAAAAGACATAATTATAAAAAAATATTCAGGTAATGTTATTTTTGAAAATGCTTCTAATCCAAATATAATTATTTTTAACATTATGGAAAAACCTAAAAATAGTGGATTACCATATTATTGTGTTGTGTTAGATGGATTAACATTTCGTAATAATAATTGTAGAAACTTAATTTTTAATTACGGTTATTTAAAAGTTGTTAATTGTACTTTTTATCAAAATTCATGTCCTCATTCTTTGATTGATATTACATATGGATATGGCATTATAATAAATTATTGTGCTATTGTTAATAACAGTTTACTTTTCGAAGATTATCATTTAATAACGGAAATTGTTAGCATTAATCCTGATACAGGTAACCCATATATAGAAAATGAAAATATTCAAGATAAAAATTTAGATTATAATTGGTGGGGAGATAATAATCCATTAGAACAAGATATGCTAAGCACATATCATATTAATAATTGGTTAGTTATGACAATTGAGTCAAGTAAAGATATTATATATATAGGGTCAGTTGCTTATATTACCACTAAGATTAATAGTTATCTCGAAAATGGTATTTTATATGACATTCCTAATGATGTAAAAATTCCAACACGTATTGCTAATTTTAGTAGTTTAATTGGATCTTTTATGCCATTAAAAGATTTGTTATATCATAATAAGAGTACTAGTTTATTTAATTCAAATGAATTATCAAATAGCCAACAAATTATATTGGAAATTACTAATAATGTTAATTATGTTTCACAGGAAAATATTCATATTGATTGTAAAGTTAGTGATGTATATGGTAATAGTGTTGATGATGGTGTAGTAAGCTTTCTTATAGAAGAATCTGAAATGTTAGTACAAAAAAATATTTCAGTAGAGGGAGGTATAGCTCATTTAACAATTCCAAATCAACATTATAAAATTGGTGAATATGATGTTCATTGTGTTTATATAAATAGTAATAATGAAAAGTATAATACATGGGGTAAAGTTATTATAAAAAAAATGGATATTGTATTAAAAAATGTTTCTATTATTGGTGATGATAAATTATATAATTGTGATTTTTATGCTGAAGTTTATGATGTATTAGGTAATCCTATTTATAATAATACAATAAATTTTATGATAGATAATGAGATTATTTATAATAATGAAAGTAAAAGTAAAACAAATAATTTTTTAATAAAAAATGGACTAATTAATGCTTCGTTACAGTATGATATGAAGGAAATGGGTTCACACATATTAAATGTAAAAATTCCAGAAAATGATACTTATGATGCATATGATAATAATTTTCATCTAAATACACATCGAAAAAATACTTATATAAAACCTAATATTAATAATATTCAAAAAAATGTTCCTTTTAATTTTATTGTGAAAGTTTTTGATGATAATAATAATTTAGTTAACAGCGGTGATGTGTATATAAAAATAGCACAGCAAAATGCTTTAAATGACATAGCATATGAAAAAACTTTAACACTTGTAAATGGAATTGGGCAAATTGATAATTTTACTATAAAACAAGAAGGTATGTATTCTTTAATTATATATTATAAAGGTGATATTAATTATTATAAAGAATCTAATTATATAGATAATTATATTAATGTTGATGTTTATCCTGTTAATCTTAATTCTTCTGTGTTGCAGAATCAATTATCTTATAAAATTGGAGAAAAACTTAATTTTAATTTCCCTGTTACTAATCAAAATAATGTTATGGTAGATACTGGTTCTGTGGATTTATTTTTAAATAATACAAAAATTAATGATGAATCTATTAAAGTTGAGCATGGATTTGTTATTTTTGAAAAGGAACTTTATGATATTGAACCAGGAGAATATGATTTTAATATTAAATATAGTGATAAAAGTAATACATATGCATATACAGAATTTAAAACCAAATTATATATTAAAAAAATTAACAATGAAATTATTATAGACACAATTAAAGCATCACCCGATACAGTTATTCAATTAAAATATGATATAGAATCAGAAATTGGATCTGTTCATACAGGTATATTAACAGCTTATTATAAAGATAAACAAATAGGATTTACTCAATTGTCTAATAATGTTAATAATAGTATAATATTAAATATCCCATTATTATCTGAAACCGAAAATCATAAAATTACATTTTATTATGAAGATACAGAGTCTAATATTTATGAATCAACAAAAAAAGAAGTTTTATTAGTTATTCAAAAGCAAAGTGTTAATATTCAGGCTAGTCCTAAATGGAATTATCCTAATCAACCTTATACATTAACTGCAACTATTCAGGATTCAGAAGGAGATGCGATTAATGTAGGAAATGTTATATTGTATATTAATAACGTTGAGTATGAAACTTTAAATGTTATTAATGGAGTTATTTCATATGATGTAAATTATAAAAGTATAAATGATTATCAAATTACTTTAATTTATGAAGAGAATGAATATTATAAAAAGACAGTTTATAATCATAATATGCAAATAAAGAACCTTCCTATTAAGGATATTCAATTAAAAAATCCTATAGTAACAACATCACAATCCACTATTACTAATGAATTAATCTTTATCACTGAAAATAATTATGAAGTTAAGGACGGTATTATTGATTTTTATATAGAAGACTATCAAATCGGGTCTTTTTTTGTTACTACTGATAAAGCAATAAAAATCACATTACCGAAAATTAAACATGGAGATCATATACTAAAACTTCATTATCATGATTCTGATATTTATAATGATAAAAATGTAGATATTCCTATTAAAATCACTTTAACTAAAGTAAATGTTATTATTAATAACAATAATAATATTGTAGCATCAATAGATGATGAAATAGCTATCCCACTTAAATTTTCTCAAAAAATTAATGGATTGGTTCGTTTTTACATTGGTAATGGTACTAATTTTAAATTTATTGGAGTTAGTATGGTATCTGACGATTATTATATATATAACTACAAATTACCATATGAAACACAAGAAAATCAAATTATCAAAGTTGAATTTGAAGGTGATGATGAACATGAACCATGTGAAGGTGAAATCCCACTTGAAATTATAAAAACACAAGCATCTTTTGTCTTACAAGATGTTGAGGGTAGTTATAATAGTGTTATAAACATACCTTTAGTGGATGTTGATATAGGCATCAATGAAATGATACAACTATATATAAAAGATAATACTCAAGAAATTTATATTGGAGATGTGATTTTATCAAATGATACATCTTATGAATATAAATTGCCATTATCTTTAACTCCAGGATTATATACTATAATTGGTCGGTTTAATGGAAATGCTGTTTATAATTTTTATGAAACACAAAGTAATTTAGTTATTCTACCATCTCATATAATATTATCATATTATCAAAATAATATTTTAAGTACTAATATTGCAGGAGAAATTTTACTTAATAGTGCTATAACAGATGAAAATGGTAATATGGTTAGCGATGGAAAAATCCAATTTAGTATTGACGGAGAAGACATTAAACTGTTAAATCCAAATGAAGAATTTAAATATAAATTAAATAATAATTTTACTAATGATATTGTAATGCAGGCTACGTATATTCCATCTACATCTTTATATATTGAGGAAACTTTTGATATTCCAATAGAAATCAATAAAAACACTTTAAATGTTACTATGGAAGAATGCAGTGGTTATAGAGGAGAATTTATTGATTTAATTTTTAATGTAACTTCTATAGTTGATATCTCCTTGGAAACTAATGCAAAAATAAATATAGATGGGGAGTTTTATAATGAAAAAATGCATTTAGGTGAAAATAAATATCATATTTTGCTACCAAATCATAATTTTAAAGATAAATATGTTATTACATTATCATCAGAAGAAACCCCTTATTATAGTAGTATTGATGAAGAATTTGTTGTAAATATTTTAAATCATGAAGTAATATATATAGCTAAAGATGGTTCAGATACTAATATTGGTTCTTATGAAAAACCTGTCAGTACTTTAACAAAGGCTATTGATTTGGTAGGTAATAATGGTACTATTAAAATGTTATGTGATATAGATAATGAGAATGTCAATTGTGATAAAAATATTACTATTGAGGCAAATGATAAAAATATTACTATTAAAAATACAATAATTAACAATCAAAAACAATTATTAATAAATAATTTAGTATTAGAAAATAGTCAAATATATAATTACAATGAACTAAAATTAAAAGATAGCATTATTAAAAATACTACTAATGAATATTGTATATATAATGATAATAAAGTATGTATAAGTCATTGTACATTCGATAATAATAATACATCAAACTTAATATATGCTACCAATAAAAGTACTCAAACAATTATAAAACAAAATCATTTCTCAAATAATAATAGTCAAAAATACGGTGGATGCATATATTCAAATAAAGGTCAAAATATTATTATATCAGATAATACATTTAAAAACAACCAAGCTACAATAGATGGAAACAGTATAACCATTGCCTCTAATGCAATTATTAAAAATAATAATTTTGAAAACACTACCGACAATAATAATGCTGAAATCAATATTTTAATAGGAAACGTCAATATAGAAAACAATTCATTCAAAACAAAAAAATATTGTATTAAAAATTTAAATGGTAATGTTTCAGCTAATTACAACTATTGGAACTCAAACAATATTAACACAATTCAATCAAAAATATTAGGCAACATTGAAATTGAAGAATGGTTATTATGTAACTATAAAATCAATCCTATAAATACTAAAGACAATAACTTTATAAAAGGACATGAATATCATATTTATCCAAATATTAATAAATATAATAGTAAAACAGAACCATACATCAATGAATACAATATAACACCACCTACAACTAAATTTAATTTTAAAGCAACAAAAGAAAATGAATTAAATAATACAGAATGTTATAATAACGAATATATAATCTTTACACCATCTCAAAATTCATCTTGGTGTGTCATATTACTTGATGACGAAGAAATTCGAATAGTTTTTAAAGAGGAAGAATAACATGAATCAATATAGTAGATTTAGAGCAGATTGTTGGACTGTTAACACATCAGTTAATAATTCAGTTTGTCTTTTATCAGAAAAAGACAACACTTTTGAAGTATATGGAATTATTAGAGATAATAAACCAATATATATAAAATGGAATAGTCAAGATTCTATAAACCATTCTTACTGTTCATATCCTACTAATTATAATTATAAAAACACAATACTATCTTTTAATATACAAGAAAGTACTACACCTTTACAAATACGTATAACTGATAATAATGGAGCAACTGAAGAATTCAATATAGATAAAAAATGCTATATTGATTTTAATACCTTACAAATTGATATTGAAAATATTGCTAATATAGAAATTATTACTATATTAAATAAAAAATATCATAATATTAAGATTATTATTACCGATATTAATTTAGATATTATATTAGGTAACGAAAATCCTAATATAATATCAAATAATTTTTCTTTAGTAGAAAATTATGATACTTGTTATTCTTTTTGCCCTCGCAGACTGGTTAATGAAATGAAAAAAATTGGGTTTACCCAAAACATTAACCTAACATTAGGTGATAGAAAATTTTGTGAATTAACAAATGTACAAACTAATTATATTATTGATAATAATATAACTAAACCAGATCTATATGTTGATAGTATTAACGGAAATGATACTAATGACGGTAAAACAAAAGATACTCCTTTAAAAAACATTCCAACTTCAAACACATCACAGAAAATTGCATTAATGGAAGGAGAATATATACTACCGTCTATTAATTCAGATTATATAATTTTTGGTTATCAAGGTCAAGACTTAACAAAAATACAGATACATTTTCCTATAGAATTACCACCACAAAGAACAATTACCTTTAATAATTTGACAGCAAATACAGGAAATGAGAAATTATTCATAACAGAAGAAGAATCTTTTTTTAATAATGGTAATCTTTCCATTGTTATACAATTAAAAGATTGTCATAGCAATATATCACTTAACTCTTTATCTTTAGACCCAACAGTATATATAAACTCAATTTGTAAAAAATGGATTAAAAATTATATGCAAAACTGTGAATCTCAAAATATTCAAACAGTTAATATTGGATTAAATAATCATTGTAAATACATACCTAAAGAATGGAGGCAGATGTATCATGACGGGCAATATGCACAAAGTGATAATGCTTTTTTATATGATCTAAACAACAATGATGTACATAATTATATAACTGGTGTTGTGTTAGATTGCATATCTCTTTTTAAAGATGTTAATTACATTCCATCTATTCAATTAAATAAAGTTCAATGGCAACATACAGATAATGATATAGCTATATATAATAGTACTCGTACATATACTCATCAAGAACTTGCAAATGTAATAAAAGAATATATTTTATCAATTTTATCTATTGTTCAAGACAACAAAGGTATTTTAGGATTATCTATTTCACTACCAGAACAAGGAGATTCCTCCAAGCTAACAGTATACAATCATCCTCTATCTACATATGATAAATTAGATTATATTGAAATACAAGATTTTGACTGGGTTATATCAAACTCCAAACAACATCAAAATGTATATACATATTTAACAACTTTAAATATTCCTCGTAATAAAACTAGATATTTAAGTGGTGTTGCTAAAAATAATGATTATGATGTATGGAATAACATTATCAACGCATTAAATCAAGCTACATATCATAATATTGAAATTGCCTCAATCTGGACTGGACATGAACTACGTCGAGATAATATATTATTGCCATCAAATTATAAAAAAGAAGATATTCACTTTGAACAACTAGACGACAGTTTTTTCTTAAAAGCAACTATAGACAACCAATCATTAGGATATCCATTAATGAAAATAAAAAAACAAGATGTTAACCTTATTACCTCTTCTTATATAGACATTCCATATGATGTTGATTTTGTTATTGATGGAATGATAAAATCTACATATGATATAGAAGATAAACATGTAATTGATGGTGAACTAGAAGTTTTAATACAGGAAGGTAATAATTTTAAAAAAATAAACAGTACTTATGTAAGAAATGGTAATTTTCAAATTAATATGAATAAAATATCTGATATTAATAAATATAATCTTATTTTAAAATATAATGGAAATAAATTTTATAATACAACATCATCACAAATTACTCTAAATGTTAGAAAAAGATATGTATATGTACAATATGACCAAACATCTTATGCTGGATATCCTGAAGAAGAAATTACACCCATACTAGTTTTCAAAGATGAATGTGGTAATAGATTATCACATCTACAATTTTTATATTATTTTAACAATCAGAAAAAAATCGATACAACTAATTCATCCGGTACTGCTTATATTAATATTACTATTCCTAATCAGATAAAAAATGATTGTACCCCTGTATATTCTTCATATAAAGAAACAATATATTTTAAAAATGGTATTGGAACAATAGGAAAAACAAATGTTATTCCGGAGAGTATTCAATTAGAGATAGATTCTGTTTTATTAGAATATAATAATGATTTTATTTATGATAATAATGTTATTAAATTAAAAAAGATGGATAATGTTATTGGGCATATTCAGTATAAAACTAATGAAATTTTATATGAAGCAAGAAGAAATGCATTTCATATAGAACTTTCACCCCATCCTTATTATCAAATGGATTATTCTATTAATGATAGAAGTATATATACAAAAAAAATAGATACAGAAATTAATATAAGTGATCAAATACCATTAGATACAGAGCTTTTAATTAAAGGAAGTATTATTAGTGAGTATTTAAATGAAATTCATAATGTGCAATATGGTAATATTTATGGATATATTAATAAAAAAAATATTGGAATGTCAAGTGAAATTACAAAAGATGGTAATTTTGAATTTAAAATATCTTATAATGATATAAACAATTTTACATCAAATAATATTTCAGAGTACAATCCAATTAATTATAATATTCAAAAAATTACCCCTTATATATCATTAAAAATTAATAAAAATGAATCATATCAGGGTGAAGAAAATGAATTTATTGCTACATGTACCATTAAAGATTCTCATAAATCTTTCTTAATCACAGATGGTATGGTTGTTTTTATAGTGAATGATGGTAATAAGGATATTGACAAATATGTAGGTGAATTAGATGAAAATGGTAATGTAAATGGTTATATTCATATGACAAAACCAGGGAAATATTTTATTCGTGCTGTATATATAGGTATGTTTGAATATAATAATAGTGTTAGTAACAATCAAATATTAGTTATAAAAGAAAAGTGATATTTATGGTGTTTATAAAAAATTTAGGATATGTTAAAGGTGATCAAGGAGAAACATTTACTCCAGAAATTGATAATATAGGACCCGGAATTTATAAAATAAAATGGTTAAATAGTGACGGTGTGAGTATTTCTGAATCAACTATAGAAACAATTTATTTTTTCCCTATATGTGATTCAGAAGCTGGTAAAATATCATGGGGCAGTAATAATGCAGAAGTTCCATTACCAGCCCCTATGACAGTTAAAAGAGGACCCAAACCTATTTTTACAGTAAATGATGATGGGGATTTTTTTATTCAATATATTGATTAGGAGGAAATAGTAAATGGCTTCTATAAAATACGAAAAAATATGTTCTAATAAAGATAATTGCTATACAAAAGAAGAAGACCATTTTATAAAATGTTGCTACTTTTGCAAGGGAATGTGTTTATTAGGTTTTAAAAGAAAAAAAATAAATATATTAGAATAAAAAGGAATAAAAAGTGTTAGTATGACCAATTTCACAACAGAAGTATATAAAAATAAAGAAGATGGTTTAATAGGTGCACGTGTTATTGTATATGATAATGACAAAACACCTATTAATGAAATCAGTATTGTAGATGAAGAATCTTTAAAGAAAATAACAGATTTATTAGCAACACATAATCATGATGACAGATATTATACAAAAACAGAGATAAATAACCAACAGTATATATCTAGAAAAATAGTACCATCCCTTCCATCTACCGGTGCAGATAATATATTATACTTACTTCCTAGTGATAATGATACTTATAAGATGTTTTTTTGGATACAAGAACTCAATGCTTATAAAGAGGTTAATAATACTAATAACGATTATATAAAAAATGAAATAAAAAAATTAACACCAAATTTTTCTCTAGATGAAAATGGTGATTTATATATTGAATATCCATAAAAGAGTTTTGATACTATGGTAAACAGAATAAAATTAGGAAACATAAAAGGACCAAAAGGAGACAAAGGAGAACAAGGATTACAAGGAGAACAAGGACCTCAAGGAGATCAAGGAGCACAAGGTGTCCAAGGACCAAAAGGAGATCCATTTACCGTAAAAAAAACATACACTTCTGTGAACGAATTACAAACTAAAGCTAGTACAGAATTATCATTAGGTGATTTTGCATTAATTAACACTGGTAACGTTGAAGATGAAGATAACGCAAAATTATTTGTAATGGGAAATACTGAACCTACTTTTTTATGTGATTTATCCGGTGCTCAAGGTCAGAAAGGAGAACGTGGTCAGAAAGGAGAAACTGGTGCTACTGGAGGACAAGGTCCAAAAGGTGCTACTGGAGAAACTGGAAATGGTATTAAAAAAGTTAAAAAAACAGATACAACAGGCTTAGTAGATACTTATACTATTACTTTTGATAATGATACCACTACTACCATCACAGTTACTAATGGGGAGAAAGGTGCACAAGGAGTTAAAGGTGCGGATGCACAACCAGCCACTTTTGAATTAACTGATGATGGGGATTTATACGTTAACTATCCTTAAAGGTTGTTTATTTTTATGTCTAGTCCTGAAAAAATATTTAATATAAAAGATTTAAATAAGAAATGGTTTTATGATAAAGATGAGATTGATAAACTTGTTCATGTAGAAAGTAGTTTTGATAGAACATCTGATTTTCCTATTTCAGGAAAGGCATTAGGAGAAGAATTTGATAAAATTACTAATCATACTATTTCTTCTTCGATTCAGACAGTTCCCACCTTACCAAACCCTGGTATTGAAAATACATTATATTTAATTCCGAATGGTAATATGGATATACCTATAGTGGACAATGGTCGTTATTCTAAGTATTTATATCTTAATGGAGAATATGAATTAATTACCCCTGCTGGTTTTAATGAAGATGTCTTTCTTGATTTATTAGAAAATAAAATGTCTGATGATAGAATTATTGATTGCTTATCTAAATATGGTTCTTTTAGTCTTGATGATAATGGTGTTTTGAGTTTTGAATTTATAAAATAAGGAGAATGAATAATGAGTAGAGAATTATTATGCAATTTTAAAGATTT
>UMHM01058541.1_pt1 | contig 65884 bp, 58 predicted proteins | sample 1965501 | NCBI WGS metagenome assembly UMHM01 (sample SAMEA4836095, study PRJEB28245) | human gut metagenome | biome: gut microbiome; material: fecal sample | place: Denmark | collected 2008
GAAAGGGCTTTGACGCCGTATCACGCCGAATAGCGCCGTTCAGCAGAAGGCGTAGTAAATGGCATTGATAGCCTTTTCATAATCAAAGGTGTCCACACCGACGATTATGTTCATCTCGGAAGAGCCTTGGTCTATCATACGGATGTTGATGTGACTGTCGGCGAGGGCGGAGAAAATGGTCGCCGCGGTGCCCTGACGGGACGCCATATTGTTGCCGACGGTGGCGATGAGGGAGAGCCCGCTGTGTATCTCGATGTTGTCCGCATCGAGCGCGGCGCGGAGTTTGCCGACAAGGCTCTGGGCGTTGTTGGCGAGATATTCGTCGCGGATGACGAGAGAGAGCGTATCTATGCCTGAGGGCATATGCTCGAAAGAAACTCCCTCGTATTCGAGCACGCTGAGCGCTTTTCTGCCGAAGCCTATTTCGCGGTTCATCATATCCTTTTCGATGTTGATGATGGTGAACCCTTTGCGTCCTGCTATGCCCGTGACAACCCTGCCGCTGCCCGCCGATTTCTTGCCGTCGGCGACGATGAGAGTGCCTTTTGCGGAAGGATTGAAGGTGTTGCGGATGTTGATGGGAATGCCCGCGCTGCGCACGGGGAATATGGACTCGGGATGAAGCACTTCCGCGCCCATATACGCAAGCTCGCGCAGTTCTTTGTAACTCAGGCAGTCTATTATCGCGGGATGGGAGATGATGCGGGGGTCTGCGGTGAGGAAACCGTCCACATCCGTCCAGTTCTCGTACACTTCCGCTCCGACGGCGCGCGCGACTATCGCGCCCGTGATGTCCGAACCGCCGCGGGAAAACGTCTTGACGTTGCCCTCTTTGTCCGAACCGTAGAAGCCGGGGAGCACCGCACGCTCGCAATCCGCAAGCCTTGCGCGGAGAAGGTCGAGAGAGAGGTCGAGCATAAGCTCGCCTTTTGGTCCGAATTTGATGAGGTCCTGCGTGTCGACAAACTCGACGCCGAGTTTTGCCGCAAGCACGCGCGCGCTGAGATACTCGCCGCGGGAAGCAATGTAGTCCACGCCCGCTCCCGCCTCGATGTTGCTCTTGACTTCCGCAAGAGCGTCCTGCATACCCACATCGACACCGAGTTCTTCCTCTATGTCCGAAAAGCGCTTCTCGATGACGGCAAACGTGCCGTCGCAATTGCCTTTTTCCTGTTTCTCGCGTGCGCACGCATAGAGCGCGTCCGTGACCTTGACGTCCGCGGAATCGCGTTTTCCCGGCGCGGAAACGACGATGTATGCGCGGGAAGCGTCGGAAGCGATTATGTCCGCCACCTGTGTGATAGTCTTGCTGTTGGCCATCGATGTGCCGCCGAATTTGCAAACCTTCATATATACCCTCTGTTGTAAAATATGTCTTTCAGTCCCCCTGTGCGACCGCGGATGCGGACGCGTTCATCTGATGCGTTTTGCCTCGAAATAATATCTTTTTTCTTCCGCTTCGCCCATAGAGAACGCCTTGCGGCAGAGATTGCCGTGTTCGACGACGTAGCCGAAGAGTTCGGTTTTCTCTATGCAGGGCATACGCACCGCCACACCGTCGGACGTGTCCGCGACTGCGTGCAGGTTGTCAAGCCCGTGGATATAGTCCACACTCGCGCCGGGATGAGAGGAAACATAGGCGTCAATCGCGTCCTGGACTTCCGCTATCGCTTCCGCGCTGTTGCCGTTGACGGCAATGGTGTACTCCATATTCTGCGTGAACATTTTGAGTCTGCTCTCGCCTTTCAGCACCGTGGACATATAGAGCACGAAGTCCGCGTCGTCCACACCGAACACGAAACGGTGTATCGGCTCGAACACGATGCCGTCGTCGTGCAGGTTCTCAATCTCCGTCAAAGCGAAGCGTGCGGGATGGTTTTCTCTCTCCTCCGGGGTGAGGTTCTTTCTTATCTTCTTCCAATGCGCCTGCGCCGTGGCAAGGGAATGGTTTCCGTCGCCGACGGCAAAGACGAAATTCGTGTCCACGCCGTATATGCCCTTGACGCTTTTTGCATAATCGTCGAGTTTAGCGAGCACTTCCGACGCGTCAAGCCGCCATCCCGTCAGATGACCGCCGTTCATATTGAGGTCGAAATCATAGAGTTTTTCGAGCTCGTGACGCTGTTTGTAGAAAGGCTCGATGACGGTTTTGTTGCGGTCGTCGAGGAGCAGCATAACGTGCGGAAGTTCGATGGGAGCGTTCTCGCGTATGGCAAGACGGGGAGGTATGCGGTTTGCGACGACCCCTTCCGTCGCGCGTATGGACGCTTCCGTCGGATGGACGTAGGAATACTCTTCCAGGTCCACGGGCGCGACTATGCCAAGCCGCGTGTTGCCGTAGGCGGTTTGTCTGCGCACGAGCACGAAGCTGTCTTTCAGCGTGCGGAAAACCCCGCCGTCAAGATAGCTCTGCATCGTTGCGTTTATCTTCTCTATTCTCTGCTCAGCGTCGCCGTCTTCGAGATACACCTCGGGAAAAATGAGCCTGAGCGCGCTGGGCGCGTCGCCCACGAACTCGTCGAGTTTCTCCCAATAATCCCTCTGCGAGGTGAACTGGTCGCAGGACACGACCGCGAATTTCTCCGGCTGCGCGACGTCGGGCAGCAGTATATCGAACGGTTTTACTGTCTTCATCCTTACAATCTCCCGTGGTGTTTTTTATCCTCTTTCGCCTGACGTTTCGCGATGGCTCCCGGAGATATGCCGAACGCCTCCTCGATTTCGTCTTTGAGCTTGTCCATAGTCATATAACGGCGTATCTCACCGCGTTTCACGACGGAAATTATGCCCGTTTCTTCGCTCACTACGATTGAGAGCACGTCGGTGTCTTCCGTGATGCCTATTGCGGCGCGGTGACGCGTGCCCATCTCCTTGTTGATGTTCTTCTGGGTGAGCGGCAGAAAACAGCCCGCCGCAACGACCTTGTTGCCGCGCACTATGACCGCCCCGTCGTGGAGAGGGGCTTTGGTGTTGAAGATGCTCTCCAGCAGCGCGGCGGAAAGTTCCGCATTAAGCATAGTGCCGGAGTTCAGCACCGTATCGTTGACGCTCTTGTTGCTGTCGATGATGATAATCGCGCCGACGTCCTGTTTCGCCATATCCTGACAGGCGCTCAGGATTTCCGCCGTCGTTTCGCGCAGCTCGTCGTCGCTGTTCATACCGTCGTTGAACGCAGGCAGTCCGCGGGGGTTTGCGATGCGCTGGAAGATGGATTTCAGGTCGCTCTGATACACCACGCAGCACATCACTATGACCGCTATCATTGCGTAATGCAGAATGTAGCGCGACACCGTGAGTATCTCGTGGTCGCTGAGCGCGGACAGCACCATAACGAGAATTTCGAGCACGGCGACCGACAGCGCCATAATCAGCACCCTTATGTTGCGCCTGTACGCGAACATAACCACCAGCAGCGCGAGCGCCGCCACAAGCACCACGCCGTCGATTATCGCATACCAGTCGAGAGTGGAAGCATAACTTACGAAATCGTACATCTCTGCCCTCCTTTGTCTGTCCTATTACAGGTCGAACTCCTCGAAGACCTTGTCGTCCTTGTCCGAAACCTGCCCGTCGGGCGCGCCGCCGAACTCCTCGAAAGGCGAACCGCCGTCATTGCCGCCATTCCCGCCGCCTTGGTCGAAAGGACTGCGTTCGGGCGCGGGCGGGACGTAATTCTTCGCTTTTTTGCCGAGCACCGCGGACACCGCAATCGCGGCGATTACCCACGCGGCAAGCAGGCAGAGCGCGATTATGCTCGCAATCGCCCAGCCTTCGTCTATCGTCACGGGTGCGCCGTAGTAGGTTTCGAGTATGTCCATCACCATTTCGCTGACGGAGCTGTCGTAAAACAGTATGATGTACGAAACGGCGGAAAACGCGGTCATCAGCCCCTGCAAAAAGAGATAGACGGAAGCCCACGCCGAGAAATTGACGTATTGCTGTCTGGGGTCCATCATACGGCGGAAAACGACGAAGTACATTGCGCAGTAAGTCCCCGTCAGCACCGTCATATTGAGAAGCATAGTCGTGTAAGGCAGCACCGCCGGGTCGAGGAAACAGAAACACTCTATTATCCCCATCACGAAGTACGCCGCGGAAGTGAACAGCATACAGATGTAAACGAAATCGTTCCTGCGGCAGAAAACGCAGCCGCGGCGCGCCGACATCGTCACAAGTATGAGCGAGAACAGATAGCATACGACAGCGGGCAGCACGCCGTACCCGAGCACCGCCTCAATCACGGCTATCGTGATTTCCGCCGCGCCCGAAAGCCCCGTGAAGAGGTCTATGACGGAAACCACGTTGCGCACGAGCGACGCCACGAACATCAGCGCCCATATCGCACCGCCCCATTTGTCGGGGATGAGAGTCTTGAAATTTTTCCTTATCCTTACCTGAACCTGCATACGATTTACACCGAACTCAGAAGCGTCAGCACCGCGTCGTGCATTGCGCTGCCTTCCGACCGTTTCCCCGTCAGCACGGCGAACTGCAATTCGTGGAGATAGTCCACGCACTTTTTCAGCCGCACCTGGGAATATTTGCCCGAAACGCGCCTCAGATGATAGAGCGCGCCGGGCTTGATGCCGAGCAAAGCCGCGACGTCGGCGTCGGGCTCTCCCTTATGCAATTCCGCGTGCAGCATCCTGCGATAGTAGCCGTAAAGCAGGTTGAGCACGGTCATGGGACGCACCCCGTCGCCCGTCAGAGCGTCCAGCACTTCCAGCGCGCGCCCCGCGTTGCCCGAACCGACTGCGTCCGAAAGCTGGAAAATCTGCACGTCCGGCTCGGCGGAAGTCATTTCGCACACGTCCGCGCGCGTAATGTCGCCGTCGCAGTACGCTTTGAGCTTGCTCACCTCGCAGGAAATGCGCGACATATCCGAAAGCGTGCGCGAAACCAGCTCGTGCAGCGCGGCGCGCTGCATCGTGCGCACGGGTTCCTCGCGCAGCATCCCGTCCACCAGCACCGCTATCTCGTCTTCCGCAAGGCGGTTGCAGTCCACCTTCTCCGCGCCCTTGAACGACGCATATTTCTCCGCGCCCTCCTCGCACACCAGCACGAGAACGGCTTCGGGATTGGGAGAGGCAAGATAGCGCTCGTAAGTCGCCTTGTCCGCGTCCGAAAACTTTTCCTGAACGTCGGGGACGACGACCACGCGCAGAACGTCGAACATCGGGAAGGTGTTCAGCATCCCCACCGCGACCTCCGCACCGTCCGCCGCCGACACGGAAGAACAGTTGAAAGACGCATAATCGGGGTTGACCAACGCGCGGAACATCCCCACGGCGGACTGCCTGAGCCAGGCGTCGTCACCGTAAACGACGTAGCAGGATGCGAGCGGCTTGCCGTCCGTTCTGTCGAGATGAGATTTCAGCGCGGTATATTTCACTTATACGCTTCCCGTTTTTAATATCATTTATAATAACATTACGGCAGTATTATGTAAAGCGGCTTAAAAACAAAAACATTGCCGCGCACGGATTGGCGGAAATCTTTTGTTGACGTTTTGAAATCATTTTGATATCATAATGACAAAAGGAGGATACTATGCAAAACAAATCCGAAATTGCCGCCGCGAAAGACGCCGGCTACACCGAAAAACCTCTTCGCCCCATAAGCGGCTATCTTATGCTCGCTCTGAACCTGCTTCTCGTCGCGGCTTGCGTCGCAATGATTGCCATCGGCGGCGTCTACGACGTGACGGCGGTGTTCGTCATCGGCTTCCTGCTCATTCCCGTATGGCTGTTTCTGCTTTACGGCTACTGCGTCGTCGCCCCCAACGAAGCGGTGGTGCTCACGCTGTTCGGGAAATACAAAGGCACGATAAAGGAAGAAGGATATTATTGGTACAATCCCTTCTGCCGCAAGTTCAATCCCGCCGCCCCCAAGGTCGGCGCGCGCAGAATGCACGTTTCGCTGAAAGCGATGACCCTCAACAACGACAAACAGAAAGTCAACGACGCGGAGGGCAATCCCATAGAAATCGGCGTCGTGGTCATCTGGCGCATCCGCGACGCGGCGAAAGCGGTGTTCAACGTGGACAATTACGTCAACTTCATCTCCATCCAGAGCGACGCGGCGATACGCAACATCGCAAGGCAGTATCCTTACGACGTGAGCGAAGACGGCGACGAAAAATCTCTCCGCGGCAGCGCGCAGGAAATCGCCGCCACTCTCTGCCTCGACTTGCAGCAGCGCGTCGACATCGCGGGCATAGAGGTCGTCGAGGCGCGCATAGCGCACCTTGCCTACGCACAGGAAATCGCCGCCGCAATGCTCCAACGCCAGCAGGCAAAAGCGGTCGTCGACGCCCGCACAACCATTGTCGAAGGCGCCGTGGGAATGGTCGAACTCGCGCTTGCAAAGCTCAGCGAAACGGGGCTTGTGGAGCTTGACGACGAGCGCAAAGCGCAGATGGTTTCCAACCTTATGGTGGTGCTCTGCGCCAACAAGGACGCACAGCCTGTCGTCAACAGCGGCAGTTTATACTGACAAAAATGGAAAAGAAACAGCTGATTCTGCGAATACCCTACACTTTGTGGGAAGACCTCAACCGAATGGCGGAGGATGAATTCCGCTCTCTCAACGGGCAGATAGAGTACATCCTTACGCAGGCGGTGCGCAACTCCAAGACGCGCACCGACGTCATTGCGGAAGAGGTGCTGCACACCCTTGCCGAAACGCTTGCCAAGGACGGCAAACCCCTTTCGCACGGCAACATACGGTCATAAGTTCCCCGTCTGGACAGACACCCGGAATTCACGCACCGTCCCCCACCCCGCCGAAACATTTTCGGCGGGGCTTTTTGATTAAGCCGATACCTCAGAAACGGTGCGGGACGAAAACTACAAAGATGAATTAAACGCGCACTTATTCTGAGTGCACGCGCCGCTCAGCCAAGCGTTCACAGGCGGTGCAACCGCCGCTTGAACGCCGCGGCGCGCTTTCGGGGTCCCCGCCGAAAAATCTCCGATTTTTTGATGGGGTATAAATCGGGGTCCCCGCCGAGAAATCTCTGATTTTTCGGTGGGGTATTTATTCGGGGTCCCCGCCGAGAAATCTCCGATTTTTCGGTGGGGCATAAAAAAGCGCTCCTTGTGCAGGAGCGCCAAAGATATGCCCGAAAGCGGATTACAGAACCTTTGCAAGGAATTCTTTCAGCCGCGGGTGCTGCGGATTGCCGAAGAACTCTTCGGGCGGCGCCTGTTCGAGTATCTTGCCCTCCGCCATAAAGAGGATGCGTGTGCCGACTTCGCGCGCAAACCCCATCTCGTGCGTGACGATTACCATTGTCATTCCTTCGTCCGCGACCTGTTTGATGAGGTCGAGCACCTCGCCCACCATTTCGGGGTCGAGCGCGGAAGTGGGTTCGTCAAACAACATCACTTTGGGGTTCATTGCAAGTGCGCGGACTATGGCGACGCGCTGTTTCTGTCCGCCCGAAAGCGTGGAGGGATAGACGTCGGCTTTTTCTTCGAGACCGATGCGCGCAAGCAGCCGCATCGCGTTTTCTTCCGCTGCCTTGCGCACCTCTTTTGCGTCTGCATAAGGAAGAGCGACTTCCTTCATCTCCTCTGCGGGTACGGCATGCGAAAGCGCCCTTTCCGCCTTTTCGAGTTTTGCGGTGAGATGCAGCTTGCGTTTGGTGAGTTCGGGGTCGTAGCTCACCATACTCTTCCCTGCGATTTCCTGTACGGTTTTTGTCTGTTCCCACGCTTCAATCACGGGTTCAAGCTCCGTTTTGAACGCTTCAACCTTCGATTGGAGCAAAACGCGCTTTTTCTCCACCCTCTCGTTGTACTTTGCGCCGAAGCGCGCGAACCACTTGTTGTAGAGGGGTGTGACAAGGTTGTGTATCTTCGCTTTGCGAAGGTCCGCAATGCCTATTTTGACAGGCGCAAGCGTGATGTTCTTCTTGACCGTGAGGTTGTTGAAAAGATTGAACTGCTGGAACACCATCCCCATTTTTCTGCGGTGTTCGTTGATGTCGACTTTCAGGTCCGCAAGGTCCACTCCCTCGAAGAAAATCTGACCGCTGGTCGGGTCTTCGAGACAGTTAAGACACCTGAGAAAAGTGGACTTGCCGCCGCCCGACGGTCCGATGACGACCACTTTCTCGCCTTCGTAGACCGTTTCGGAAATGTCATCCAGCACAAGCAAATCGCCGAACTTCTTGGTGAGGTTGACGACTTCGACTATGGGCTTTGCCTGCATGACGGTTGCGACGTCCGCACTCGTATTTTCGGTCAAAATCGTATCCGTCATATTACCCCCTGCTCTTACGCTTAAACAGCATCTTGCGCGATATACTTACATTCAGTCTGTCGTGCTTATGCAGTTGTTTTTCTATCATTTTAAGCACCATTGTCACAATAAGGACAATGACAAGATATATCACAGCAAGAATGATATAGTCGACGAGCGCAAGATAATTTCTTGCTACGATTCGCTGGACGGCAAATGTGAGGTCAATGACGGTAATATAACCGGCAACGGAAGTGTCTTTGAGCAAAGTTATCAGCTCGTTGCCCATTGTAGGCACCAAATTCTTGACCGCCTGCGGAATGACCACTCTCAACATAGATGTGCCGTATCCGAGCCCCAATGCCCTGCCGGCTTCCAGCTGTCCTTTGTCAATCGACATAAGTGCGCCACGAATATATTCGGACTGATACGCCCCGCTGTTAAGACCGAACACTACGATTGCAATAAACAGCGTTCCGCCCTCCGTCTGCGTAAGTGCGGACTGTGCCAACAAACCGAAATACATCAGCAACAGCTGAACGACAAGGGGCGTTCCGCGAACTATCGTGACATAAATGTCGCAGATTTTGTCAACGACTCTCAGGGGCCAGTTGTTGTACTTCGGCGCCACCTTTATTATTGCTATGAGAGTGCCGAGCACAATACCTATCAAAAATGCCGCAAAAGCAATTATCAGGGTGTTTCCCAACCCTGATAAAAGCTGCGTGTGGTATTTCGACAATACGTTGCCGAAATTCTGGAAAAAGTTATCCCACATGATAATTTTTAATCATTCGCCGAGACCGCTGCTCAGGCCGTATTTCTGGAAGATTTCTTCGATGGTGCCGTCGGCAATGAGCTCGTTAAGAGCCTGGTTGACCTTTTCAAGCAGCTCGGTGTTGTTCTTCGCAATGCCGTATGCGTAATCTTCACCGGTCAGAACGACATCTGACACTGCCGTGCCGCTGTTTGCGGCAACAAGTCTGGATGCGGGAACCGCGTCGATGATGACGTAATCAACCGTTCCTGCAAGCATTGCCTCAACCGCCAGTGCACCGCTGGCATATCCGACTGCGGTCGCGCCCGCAACACCTTCGTAATCGTCGGAATCCCCGGAAACATAAGCATAACCGGTCGTGCCGTTCTGCGTACCTACCCTCTTGCCATTGAGCATTTCTTCGATTTGCGCCACTGCCGCAAGACGGTTCGCTTCCGTTTCGTCGTCGTTAGCGCCCTGCTCGTAAGTTATGTCAAGAATGGGGTCTCCCGCGGGAGCTATAACAACCTGACTGGAACTGAAATACGTTTGAGTGAAATTGACTGCTTCAAGACGTTCCCCGGTCACGGTAAGTCCCGCCATTGCAATATCGCAGACGCCGGAAGACGCCGATGCGACGACGGAATCAAACGCCATATCTCTTATGACGACTTCCAGACCGAGTTTTTCGCCCAAAGCATATGCGATATCAATATCGATGCCCGTGGGATTGCCGTTATCGTCAAGATATTCGAACGGCTCGAACTCACAGTTGGTCGCGACAATAAGCTGTCCGTTATCGTCATTCTTATCGCAGGCCGCGAATGCGACACAGGCGCCCGCCAGAGTGGCGACGACAAGCGCAATCACGAGAATTTTGCTTAATTTCTTCATAAACTGCCTCCACTGTATTCAGTATGCGGTTATATTACCACCGAAGTTTATAAAATGCAAACGTTTGTGCATAATTTTTCAGCTAAAATTCAGGAAAACGGCATAACGGGCGGTTTTTATACAGCATATTCCGAATTTTATACATCAAAAGCCCCTGCCGACGCGCCCGAAGCGCATTTTTCTTGACGGCGGCGCGCACGTGTTATAAAATGGATTGATAACAAATTTATCTTTAAGATAAGGAGAAATGCGTGCGCCGCGTGCGCACGCGATGACCGCAATGCTGCTGAACGGTGCGCAGATACTCGTCAATTGCCTCGAAGAACAGGGCGTCCGCAACATATTCGGATATCCCGGCGCAAGCATACTTTCGGTTTACGACGCGCTGGCGGGGTCTTCCATACGCCACGTGCTCACGGCGCACGAACAGGGTGCCTGTTTTGCCGCGGAAGGCTATGCGCGCAGATGCGGAAGGGCGGGCGTCGTGCTTGCAACATCGGGCCCCGGCGCGACGAACCTCGTCACGGGGCTTGCGGACGCATATATGGACAGCGTTCCGCTCGTTGCGATTACGGGCAACGTACCCCTGTCGCAGCTGGGACACGACAGTTTTCAGGAAGTGGACATATTCGACGTGTCGATGCCCGTGACAAAATACGGAATGATAGTGAAAAGCGCGTCCGAAATCGCGCCTGCCGTCCGCCGCGCGTTCGCGCTTGCAGAAAGCGGAAGGAAAGGGCCCGTGCTCGTTGACGTGCCGTCCGACATATTCGACTGCGCCGCGGAATACGAACCCGTCGTGCCCGAACGCGCCGTGCCGCCCTCCCCCGACGAAGAAAGCGTGGCAGCCGCGGCGGAGATGATAAAGCGCAGCTCCCGTCCGCTGATATATGCGGGCGGCGGCGTAGGCTCTGCGGGCGCGGAAAAACAGCTCCTCGACCTCGCGCGGCTGATAAAAGCGCCCGTGACGGTGTCCTATATGGGCATAGGCAGCTGTCCGCCCGACTACGAAAAATATCTCGGCGTGCTGTCGGACATCAATCTGAAAGCGACGGAAGCCGTGTCGGAGTGCGACCTCTTCATCACGGTGGGAGCGCGATTCAACAGCAGGTTCGGCGCGTTCAACGGCATACGCCGCCGCAGAGTACCTCTGCTGCAATTCGACGCCGACCGCGCGGAAATCGACAAAAATCTGCACGCTTCGCACGCAGTCGTGGGCGACGCGGCGAAAGCGCTGGATATGCTCATCCCGCAGCTTGCGGAAAAGGAAGAGACGGAGTGGGTCTACACCTCCCTGCCCGACGTCGCGGAAGAAAACAGGGGCACTCGCATAATACGCGCCCTGACCCGCGCCATGGGGCGCGACATAACCGTGACCACGGACGTGGGGCTGCATCAGGAATGGGCGGCGCACAACGCGGAGATTTATTCTCCCCGCCGTTTCCTGACCAGCGGAGGACTGGGCGCAATGGGCTTCGGAACGGGTGCGGCGATAGGCGCGCATTTTGCGAGCGGGGACGTTTGTCTGGTCATCACGGGGGACGGCTCGTTCAATATGAACTTCAACGAGCTGACGACGGCGGTCAAACACCACGTTCCCCTCGTCGTCGCCGTGCTCAACAACAACGCCCTCGGAATGATACGCAAATTGCAGACCGCGCGCAAGGTCAAGGGGTCGGGCGTGAATTCGCTGTATCTCAACGTGGATTACGCCGCTCTCGCGCGCGCTATGGGCGCAAGAGGGGTGACGGTCACGGAAGACGAGGACATCGACGAGGCGATAGGCGCGGCTCTGGACGGTCCTCTCCCCCTGGTCATAGATTTCAGGATACCGATTAATACTGGAATATAGGTGGAATATGGAAAACACGACAAGACAAATCATCTCCATTCTGGTCAACAATCAGCCCGGCGTGCTGTCCCGCATTGCGGGGCTGTTCTCCCGCCGCGGCTACAACATCGACGGGCTGACCGTGTGCGCGACGGAGGACGAACGCTGGTCGCGTATGACAATCACGGTCAACGCGACGCAGAGCACGGTGAAACAAATCGTGGCGCAGCTGGAAAAACAGGAGGACGTGGTGAAAGTGATGGACTTCAACTCCGCCTCCGTCGCCGCGAGGGAACTGCTGCTCATCAAAATCGCCGTCGGCGGCGCGCGCCGCAGCGAAATCGTCGACCTATGCACGCTTTTCGGGGCAAAAGCGATTGACGTCAACGCGGACAGTATGATGCTGGAACTCACGGGCTCCACCGACAAAGTGGACAATTTCGTGAAGACGCTCTCCGCATACGACATCACGGAGATGGCGCGCACGGGCGGCGCGGCGCTGGAACGCGGCGCGGGCAGCCTCGCAAAGTCCATCTGAACACCGCGGTGCGGCACCGCCGCGGCGCGAACAGTATACGACGATTTTATGGAAGACAACAACGTAAGAAAAGTAAAAATATTCGACACCACCCTGCGCGACGGCGAACAGTCGCCGGGGTGCAGTATGCATCTCAACGAAAAACTCGACGTGGCGGAAGCGCTGGAAGCTATGGGCGTGGACGTAATCGAAGCCGGCTTCCCCGCCGCGAGCGAGGGCGAACTCAAAGCAGTGAGAGAGATTGCCGCGGTGCTGAAACGCTCCACGGTCGCCGCGCTCTGCCGCTGCCGCAAAGAGGACATAGACAAAGGCTACGAAGCCGTGAAAGACGCGGCGCATCCCCGTCTGCACGTCTTTCTCGCCACTTCTCCCATACACCTCGAATACAAGCTGCGCATCAACGAAGACACGGCAATCGATATGATACGCACTCATACGGAATACGCGCGCACCCTCGTGGACGACGTGGAGTTTTCCTTCGAGGACGCGACGCGCACCCCGCACGAATTTCTCGCGCGTGCCGCGCGCACCGCGCTGGAAGCGGGCGCGACCACACTCAACTTCCCCGACACGGTGGGATATGCCACTCCCGCGGAAATGAAAGAAATGATTGATTACATCCGCGCAAACGTCGAAGGCATAGACAAAGCGGACATCTCGGTGCACTGCCACAACGACCTCGGAATGGCGGTGGCGAATTCTCTCTCCGCGGCGGAAGCGGGGGCGACGCAGATTGAGTGCACCGTAAACGGCATCGGAGAGCGCGCGGGCAACGCCGCGATGGAAGAAATCGTGATGGCGATACGCACGCGCCGCGACCGTTTCGGGCTTTACACGGACATCGTCACGGAGCGCATATTCCGCACGTCGCAGCTGGTCAGCGGCATAGTCGGCATCAAGCTGCCCCCCAACAAAGCCGTGGTGGGCAAGAACGCTTTCGCGCACGAATCCGGCATACATCAACACGGCGTGCTCGCCAACAAGGCGACCTACGAAATTATGAGTCCGAAAGACATCGGAGTGCCCGAAAACACACTTCTTCTCGGAAAACACAGCGGTAAACACGCGTTTCAGGAACTTCTCGAAGAAATGGGCTACACCCTCACCAAGGAACAGGTGGACGCTTATTTCCCGCGTTACAAGGACCTCGCCGACCGCAAAAAGGAAGTGACGAGGAGCGATATCGACGCGCTTATGGCGGGTGCGTTCCGCCGCCGCGTCAAACGCATATACTCCCTCAAAGACTACGAGGTCACCGCATACAAGAATTCCGCCTCCGCGCTCATCTCCCTTGAAGCGGAAGGCAGAATACATTCTGACAGAATGACGGGCGACGGACCCGTCGACGCGGGCTTCAAAGCCATCAACTCGCTCACGGGTCAGAACTTCAAACTGATGGACTATCAGGTGCACTCCGTTTCGGAAGGCAAGGACGCTCTCGGCGAAGCGACGGTCAAGCTCGCTTCCCCCGAAGACGGCAGGACGATGACGGGCAAAGGCATTTCCACCGACGTGCTGGAAGCCTCTCTCATCGCATACATCAACGCCACCAACAAGCTGCTGCAAGAGGAATGAAATGAGGATTGAGTTCTACGACACCACTCTGCGCGACGGAGCGCAGGCGGCGGGGATAAGCTATTCCCTCGCCGACAAAAAGCAGATATTCTCTCTGCTCTCCTCTTTCGGCATCGACCTCATCGAGGGCGGCGACCCCGCGTCCAACCCGAAAGACGCGGAATTTTTCGCCGAATGCCGCGACGCGAAGCTCGTCGCGTTCGGCTCCACACGCCGCAGAAACAGTACGGCCGAAGAGGACGAAGGGCTTAAAAAACTGCTTGCGGCAGGCACGGACACCGTGTGCCTTTTCGGCAAGACAAGTCTGCGTCACGTCGACGAAGTGCTGCACACGTCCCCGAAAGAAAACCTGAAAATGATTGCGGACAGCGTGCGCTTTTTCGCTTCGCGCGGCAAACGCGTCATCTTCGACGCGGAACATTTCTACGACGGCGCGGCGGAAAACCTCGACTATGCCCTGGAATGCATAGCCGCCGCAGCGGAAGCGGGCGCGGACACCGTGACCCTCTGCGACACCAACGGCGGCACATCCCCCGACGCGGCTTACGGACTGACGAGGCGCGTCACGGAAAAGTTCCCCGAAATCAGGGTGGGAGTGCATTTCCACAACGACACGGGCACGGCGGTGGCTTCCTCTCTTGCGGGGGTGCGCGCGGGCGCGGTGCACGTACAAGGTACTTTCCTCGGCTTCGGCGAAAGGTGCGGCAACGCAAACCTTTCCACCATCATTGCCGACCTTATGCTCAAAGACGGCTGCGAGCGCACCGTCAGGCTGAACGAGCTCACGCGCACGGCGCACGCCGTGGCGGAGATAAGCAACATCAACCTCGACCCGTCTATGCCCTATGTGGGCGCGGCGGCGTTCGCGCACAAGGCGGGGATGCATTCCGACGCGGTCATCAAAGACCCGCGCACTTTCGAGCACGTCGCGCCTTCCGAAGTGGGCAACCGCGACAGCATACTGCTCAGCGAAGTCGCGGGCAGAAGCGCTGTCGCGAAAAAACTCGAAAGCATTTTCCCCTCCCTCGACAAGTCCAATCCGAAGACGAAAGAAATTCTGGATATGGTCAAGCTGATGGAGATGAAAGGCTATCAGTTCGAGGGCGCGGACGGCAGTTTCGTTATGCTGGCGGAACGCATTATGAACGCGTTCGAGCCCTCATTCGAGCTGGAACATTACTGCATCAAAGCCGTGAAACCCGACGGAGTGAACGCGGCGGAAGTGTCCATACGCGTGGGCGGCGAGGTGACCACGGTCACGGAAACGGGCAACGGTCCCGTGAATGCGCTGGACAAGGCGCTGCGCTCCGCCCTTATGAAACATTTCCCGCAGATTGCGGAGATTGCGCTCATCGACTATAAGGTGCGCGTCGTGGACTCCTCCGCGGCGACGGGCGCGATGGTCAGGGTGCTCATCACCTCGTCCGACAAAAAGGAAACGTGGACCACGGTCGGGGTGTCGACGGATATCATCGAAGCAAGCTGGTCTGCCCTCACCGACAGTTTCGAGTATAAACTGACGGGGCGCGGCAGAATTGTGTGAGGCGCATATGAAAATGACGGCAACACAGAAAATTTTCGCAAGGCACGCGGGACGCGACAGCGTCGCCGCGGGCGAACTCGTCACCGCGGACGTGGACATCGTCCTCGGCAATGACATCACCTCTCCCGTCGCGATAAAGGAAATGGAAAAGGCGGGCGGAAAGGTGAAATACCCCGACAAAATCGTCCTGGTCCTCGACCATTTCGCCCCCGCAAAGGACATAAAGTCCGCCGAACAGTGCAAAACCGTGCGGGATTTTGCGGCGGAACAGGGAATTGCGCACTTTTACGACGCCGGCAAGGCGGGCGTCGAACACGCCCTGCTCCCCGAACTCGGTCTTGTGCGCCCCGCCTCCCTCATAATAGGAGCGGACAGCCACACCTGCACCTACGGCGCGCTCGGCTGCGTGTCCACGGGCGTCGGCTCGACGGATATGGCGGCGGCAATGATGACGGGCAAACTGTGGTTCAGGGTGCCGCAGGCGATAAAGGTCACGCTTTCGGGCAAACCGAAACGGTTCGTCACGGGCAAAGACGTCGTCCTGACTTTAATCGGAATGCTCGGAGTGGACGGCGCGACGTACAAATCGCTGGAATTTTTCGGCGACGTGTCCGCTCTGTCCGTTGACGACAGGCTGACAATCGCGAATATGGCGGTGGAGTGCGGCGCGAAAAACGCTTTCTTCCCCGTTGACGGCGCGGCACGCGACTATCTCGCGTCGCGAGGGGTCGAATTTTCGGCGGAAGACGAAATAACCGCGGACGAGGACGCGGAATACGAAAGGGAAATCGCCCTCGACCTCTCCTCCGTGCTGCCCGCGGTTGCGTTTCCGCATCTGCCCTCCAACGTCCGCTTTTTCGGCAAGGACGTGCCCGAAGGGCTGAAAATCGACCAGGTCGTGATAGGCAGCTGCACCAACGGCAGACTTTCGGATATGCGCGCGGCGGCAAGCGTGATGAAAGGGCGCAAAGTCGCCGACGGAGTGAGATGCATCGTCATCCCCGCGACGCAGGAAGTCTACAAGAAGTGCATAGACGAAGGGCTGACCTCCGTCTTCATCGATAGCGGAGCCGTGGTGTCGACCCCGACCTGCGGTCCCTGCCTCGGCGGATATATGGGAATCCTCGCGCACGGCGAACGCGCCGTGGCGACCACAAACCGCAATTTCGTCGGACGTATGGGCGACGTGACGTCGGAGGTGTACCTCGCTTCTCCCTACGTCGCCGCGGAAAGCGCGATACAGGGCGTGCTTGCCTGCCCGAAGGAGTGAATATGCAAGGCGGAAAAGTTTTCAAATACGGCGACAACGTGAACACGGACGTCATCATACCGGCGCGCTATCTCAACGACGCAAGCGCGGAAAATCTGCGCGCGCACGCGATGGAAGACATCGACCCGTCCTTTTCGGCGAACGTGCGCCCCGGAGATTTCGTCGTGGGCGGATACAACTTCGGAAGCGGTTCCAGCCGCGAACACGCACCGCTTGCGCTGAAAGCCGCGGGAGTGCGCGCGGTCATCGCGAAAAGTTTTGCGCGGATATTCTTCCGCAACGCGGTGAACATCGGGCTGTATATCGTCGAAAGCGCACAAATGGCGGATGAAATAGCGAATAATGACACTTTAACCATCGAAAACGGCATTTTGACGGATGTCACGACTGGCAAGAGCTACCCTCTTCCGCCTATGGACGACTATGTCGCGCGCATCCTCGAAAAGGGCGGACTTATGGAGGCGGTGAAGGAATGAAAGCCAAAATACTCACTCTCCCCGGCGACGGGATAGGTCCCGAAATCGTCGCGTCCGCGGTGCGCGTGTTGAAGCGCACGGCGGAAAAATTCGGGCATGAATTCGCGTTCGGCGAGGCTATCATAGGCGGCGCGGCGATTGACGCGACGGGCGCTCCCCTGCCCGCCGAAACGGTGAAGGCGGCACACGAGGCGGACGCGGTGCTGCTCGGCGCGGTGGGCGGCGACAAGTGGGACAACGCTCCCGTACGCCCCGAAGCCGCGCTCCTCGGCATAAGGAAGGAACTCGGACTTTACGCAAATCTCCGTCCCGCAAAACTCTTCCCCGCACTCAAAGGCGCGTCCTCTCTCAAAGCCGAAATAGTGGACCGCGGCATAGACCTCGTCACCGTCAGGGAACTCACGGGCGGGATTTATTTCGGTGAGCGCGGTTACAGGACGGGAGCATACGGCAGGGAGGCGTACGACACGGAAAGCTATTCCGAAATCGAAATCGAGCGCGTGGCGCGTATTGCGTACGAGCTTGCCGAAAAGCGAAGCCGCAAAGTCTGTCTTGTGGACAAGGCAAACGTGCTGACTTCCTCAAAACTCTGGCGCAAAGTGGTCACCGACCTCAACGAAGACTATCCCTCCGTCAGACTGGATATGATGTACGTCGACAATGCGGCGATGCAGCTTGCGCTCGCGCCGTGGCAGTTCGACGTGCTGCTCACGTCCAATCTTTTCGGCGACATTCTCTCCGACCTTACGGCGGCGATAGTCGGAAGCATAGGCGTGATGCCCTCCGCGTCCCTCGGCGCGACGACGGTCGGGATGTACGAAGCCATACACGGCTCCGCGCCTACGCTTGCGGGGCTGGACAAGGCAAACCCGATTGCGACCGTGCTTTCCGCGGCAATGATGCTCCGTCTTTCCTTCGACCTCGAAGAAGAGGCGCGGGCAATCGAAACCGCCGTGGAAAAAACCCTCGACGCCGGGCTGGGCACCGCGGACATAGGCGGCACTCTCGGCACCCGCGCGGTCACGGACGAGATAATCAACAGGATTTAGTCCGCTATCCGGAACGGGAGGGCGTTGGATGACGGAAGAACAACGAATTTTCGAAGGACGGCTGTTTGCTTCGGAAGTGCCGGAGCTTATTGCCAAAAAGAGCAAAGCGCACCGTCTGAGTCAGGACTACAACGCGCTGTACGAAGACGACGCCGAGGCACGGAAAGCCATTCTGCACGAGCTTCTGGGCTCCGTGGGCGAAGGCACGGTGATGCTGGGACCCATACGTTTTCACTACGGCTGCCATACGGAAATCGGCGAAGGCTGTTTTATGAACTTCAACTTCACCGTACAGGACGACGCGCGCGTCACAATAGGTTCGCACTGCGACTTCGGCCCCAATGTCACCATCGTGACTCCTTTGCATCCTATGCTCCCCGACGAAAGGCGCGGCGTGGTCTGCAACGACGGCGAAGAACGCTTTCTGTGCTACGCCAAGCCCGTCACGATAGGCGACGATTGCTGGTTCGGAGCGAACGTCGTGGTGTGTCCGGGGGTCACGATAGGTTCCGGCTGCGTGATAGGCGCGGGCAGCGTCGTCACGCGCGACATCCCCGCGAACTCTTTCGCGGCGGGAGTACCCGCGCGCGTGATACGCGGCATTACGGAAGCGGACGCCATACGCAACAAATTTCCCGAACTCCGCTGACCGCGCATTTTCCGTCCGAACGAGCACGGAATTCGGAATATAAAGCCCGTCGAAACGACGGGCTTTTCGGTTGTCGGGTTACTGCGGAAATTATTTCACTTTCCGTTTGCTTTCGTCTTTCTGTTTCCTCTTTCGGCGGCGGAACACACTTGCCGCGCTTCCGTACGACGGAAGATTGAGCAGGCGCGTGCCCAGCACGAGATTCAGCGCGGCGAAAAGCACTATGCTTCCCGCAATGTATATTGCCATCACGTCCGTCCCTGCCGCAATGCCGAAAAAGTCAACGTACAATAAAAGACGCCTGACAAAGAGCGCCGCCAATCAAAACGGCCGGCTTCGACGCCGTCCGTTCCGAACCTTTAAGCGGTCTGACTCTCGATGAACTTCACCACGTCGGCGACGGTCTTCATCTCCGCCACGTCGCCGTCGTCGATGCTGACGCCGAATTCCTCTTCGACATACATAAGCATATCGACTATGTCGAGGCTGTCCAGACCGAGGTCTTTGATGATGTCGCTCTCCGGCTTGACCTTGTCCTCGTCAATGCCTATCTGATTCACCGCGATTGCTTTCAGTTTCTCGAAAATGTCGTTGTTCATATTTTCCTCCGCCTTTCGGCAATTTTCGTATTACGGCTTTCAGCCGCTTATTTTGACGGATAAACCGTCGTTTTATTCGTTATCTGTCTTTCCCGCGGGCTTGCCGCCTTCCACCTGCGCAAGGTCGATGAGATAAGCCGTCACGTTCTGCGGTTCGGCGCAAACGCAGGCGTCATAGCCCTCGAACGCTTCGAAATGCTCGAAGTGCGCGTCTTCCGCGATGGGCTTGCGGAAGTCTTTCAGCCCCGCGCCCGTGTATTTCAGCCAGCTCTCCCGCTCCGTCCATTTGCGGAAAAAGTCCTTCTCGTCCCTGACGTCGGGGAAGCCGAAGCGCTCCGTATTCACAGGGCGTATCTTTTCGATGTCCACCCCGATTTCGCTGTGCGAGATGCCCAGCATCAGCACTCCGTGGGAATGCGAGAGGGAAAAATGCGCTCCGCCGCGGTCGAAACGCGGCTTTTCGCCGTATTCGCGTACGATGCCGACTTCGCGGGGATAGTCGTTGCCCGCCGCGTTCATTATGTCCGCGAAATACGCGTAACAATGCCTGACGAACGCGTCGCTGTCGCACTCTCCTTCCGCGAAAAACAGTATCATCTCCTGCTGCCCCCCAACCTGCCGTAAGTGTTGTTGACGTCCAGGAAGAAATCGCGGTCGACGGTCATCATCAGCTCATAAGGCAGACGGTATTCCCAGTTGCCCTCCGCGGTGCCCGGTATGTTCATACGCGTGTCCGCGCCGTATCCCAGCATATCCTGCACGGGGAACACGGCAAGCACGGCGGACGACGCCGCTATCGTGCGGAGTATCGCCTTCGTGGACGCGCAGGAAGGGCCGCCGCTGCCCCAGCCCGGTCCCGTAAATCCGCAGTATTTCAACGCGAAGTCGCGGGCGTCGGGGTTCATCTCGTACAGCCATCCGAGCAGCGTGTTGTTGTCGTGCGTGCCCGAATACGCCACGTTGGTGCGGTCGTAAAAATAAGGCAGATGCACGCTCTGCGTGCCGTCGAATGCAAACTGGAACACTCGCATAGTCGGGATGCCCGTCCCGTCTATGAATTTGCGGCAGTCGGGGTCGATGAGCCCGAGGTCCTCCGCAATGAACAGCGCGTCCGGGTTGTCGGCGCGTATGAGGTCGATGAGCTCTTGTCCGGGGCCGTACTCCCAGTGCCCGTTGACGGCGGTGTCCACGTCCTCTGCGGGTATGGAAAAATAATTGTAAAACGCGCGGAAGTGGTCAAGCCGCAGCGCGTCGTACATTTCCAGACAATGCGAAATGCGCTTGCGCCACCACCTGTACCCGTTCTTTTTCATTGCGGCGAAATCGTAAAGACAGTTGCGCCATATCTGCCCCTGCGCCGCAAACGCGTCGGGCGGCACTCCCGCCACGGCGGACGGACGTCCGTCCTTGTCCAGCTGAAAATCGGGCGCGTTCGTCCAGACGTCCACGCTCTCCGTCGCCACATAAAAAGGCAGGTCTCCGATGATGCGCACGCCGCGTGCGTTCACCTTGGCTTTCAGCTCGTACCATTGGCGGTAGAATTCGTATTGCTCGAAGACGTAATAATCTATCTCTGCGGCGAATTCTTTCCTTGCTGCGGCGAGGGCTTCGGGGTCGCGGAAGGCAAGCCCCTTTTCCCATTTCGTCCAGTCGAAGCCGTAACGTCCGGCAAGCGCCATAAACAGCGCATAGTCGTCCAGCCAATAACTTTCCTTATCCGCGAATTCGGCTATCTTTTTGCCGATTTCGGGGTTTATCCGTCCGAAAGCGGTGCGTAAAACGCCCGTCATATTCTCACGCGCAAAAGCGTAGTCAACCTTGTACGGCTGTCCGCCGTACTTTGCTCGCTCCGCCTCTTCCTGCGTGAGCAGTCCCTCCTCCGCAAGAGAGTGCGGATTGATGAAAAGGAAATTGCCCGCGTGCGCGGAAGAGCCGGAATACGGCGAGTTGCCCGCGCCGAGTATGGTTATGGGCAGCACCTGCCACCACGAAAAGCCCATATCCGCCGCCATCTCAGCGAAATTTTCCGCATCGCGGGAAAAGCATCCTATGCCGTAAGGGCTGGGCAGCGCGCTGACGGGCATAAGCACGCCCGCCGCTCTTTCGAACTTCGCTATCTTCATTCCTCCACCCTGATGAGCGCGGCTATGTTCTCCACGCCCGAAAGCTGTTCTATCTTCGCCAGCGCTTTGCGCATCACGCTCTCTTTGGTTTCGTGAGTGACGAAAATGACCGCCACCTCGCGCGAGGTCGCCTCCTTCTGCACGACGGTGGCGAGTGAAATGCCGCAGCGGCCGAACACGCCCGTAATCTTGCTCAGAGTGCCCTCTTCGTCGGAAACGGTAAGGCGAACGTAATATCTCGACGTGAAATCGGACGCGAAATCGTTGTCGTCGACGTCCTGTTCGAGTTCCCACGGGAACCTGCGGTGTGCGTCGCGTCCCGCGGCGAACACTATGTCGCTGACAATCGCGCTGCCCGTCGGAAGCGCGCCCGCGCCTCTGCCGTAAAGCATTATGTCGTCCACGCTGTCGCCGTGCACGTACACCGCGTTGAAAGAGCCGCTGACGGAAGACAGCGGATGCCCCGAGGGCAGGAATGCGGGATGCACGCGCGCCTCTATCTTGCCGTCGCGGTTTTTGGAGACCGCAAGCAGTTTGAGCGTATAACCGAGCTCCTTGCCGTAATTGATGTCCTCCACCGCAATGCCCGAAATGCCTTCGCGGTAAATTTTATCGACGGGCACGCGTTTTTTGTAGGCGAGGGAGGAAAGGATGCTGTTCTTGTACATTGCGTCGAAGCCCTCGACGTCCGCGGTGGGGTCTGCCTCGGCGTAACCCAGCGCCTGCGCGTCTTTCAGGCACGCGGCATATTCGACGCCCTCGTCGCTCATACGGGAAAGGATATAGTTGGTGGTGCCGTTGACAATGCCTTTGAGCGAAGTCACGACATTGCCCTGCATACCGTCGGTCAGCGTGCGGATGATGGGAATACCGCCCGCGCAGCTCGCCTCGAAATAGAGTCCGCCGCCCCCTCTTTCCGCCGCGGCTTCGAGCTCGGGCCAGTTTTTGGAGAACATTTCCTTGTTTGCGGTGACTATGCTTTTGCCCGCTTCCAGCGCCTTGATGAGGAAGGTCTTTGCGGGCTCAATGCCTCCGAAAAACTCGGCGACGACGGAAATTTCGGGGTCGTTGACCACTCTTTCTATGTCGGTGGACACAATGGAAAGGTCCACGCCGAGTTCCTTACATCTTTCGATGTTTTTTTCCAGAATGCACTTGATTTCGATGTCGATGCCGTCGTTGCGTCTGATGTAGTCGCGCTGCGAGGTGAGGATTTTGTACGTCCCGCCTCCGACGACGCCTAGCCCCAGAAGGGCCACTCCGATTTTTTTCATAAATTCTCCTGTCGTATTGTGTCGGCTTTCGCCGCTGATTTCGTTTGCTCAACCGCGGTTGAGGTCGTAAATGTATTTCAGCCCTTTGAGCGCAAGCGCGCGGTCGGTGATGTCGATAAGTTCCGGCTCCACCTTGTCGATAAGCTCGGAAAGACCGCCCGTCGCCACCACTTTCGCGCCCTTCATTTCGGGCAGCTCGCGATAGCGCGCCACGAGATATTTCACAAGCCCCGCATAGCCGTAGATTATCCCCGCCTGCATACAGCTGCGCGTGGACGTGCCTACGATGCTTTCGGGAGTGGCGAGTTCGACGCGCGGAAGTTTCGCCGCGGTGTGCACGAGGGACTCCGTCGCCGTCTTTACGCCGGGAGCAATAGCCCCGCCGACGAACTTCCCGTCCGACGTCACCAGATTGAACGTCGTCGCCGAGCCGAAGTCCACTTCGATGACGGGACCGCCGTAAAAACGGTATGCCGCGGCAGCTCCCACCATTCTGTCCGCACCGAGTTCGGAAGGATTGTCGTAGCAAATCTCTATCCCCGTGCGCGTCCTGTGGTCCACCACGAGCGGACTTCTGCCCGTGTAGTACGAGCACATATGCTCTATCGTATAGTTGAGCGAAGGCGCGACGGAGGACATCACCGTGCCGTCCACGTCGTCGAAGGAATGACCGCCCTGACGGAGCAGGTCGTAAATGACCATACCGTACTCGTCCGCGGTGTGCGAAGCCACGGTGGACACCCTCCAGGTGTACGCAAGCTCGTCGCCCTTGAAAATGCCTATTTTGACATTGGTGTTTCCTATGTCCATTGCAAGAAGCATAAGGACCTCCCGCGCCCGTGCGCGAGCGCACGGCGTATATATGAGTGAAGACATTATAGCAAAGAAAAGCCGCATTATCAAGCTATTTCGGCGGAGGGAGCGCCTCACGGCGCCTCCTCAGTTGGAAAGCGCGAGCGTAAACGACAAAACCAGACAAAAACCGTTGAAAACCAACACGGGAAGATACGCGAGCGCGACGCTCCTCTCCTCCGCGGCAAAGCGCGCTTCGACGGCGAAGGAAAGCAGAAACAGCGCGAGCATAACCGCCGCCCCGCCGTAAAGGCTTTTCAGCCTGAACACCGCGAAAAGAAATATCACCGCAAGCACTCCCGTGCCCGCAAGAAGAACGAACGAAGGGAAAAATCTCTTGTGCACCACCAGCCCCGAAATGACCGCCACGCAACAGGCGTACACCAGCGACACCAACACGGTGAAACCGAACGCACTCGGCATAAAGGAGGGTTTTATCAGCGCGGAATACCACTTCAAGTCTATTTCAAGGCAAAACTGTCCCACTCCCGCGACAAGCAGAATGCAGAAAAGCGCAACGGTTATTCCGAGTATTCTTTTCACCCAATCCACTTAAAAAGAATATTCCCGCCCCGCGAAAAGTAGAAGCCGCGCCCGCACGGTGACAAAATCCGCGCCGTTTGCGTATGGTGAGGTAGGAGCAATCCGAATCTTTAAGGAGGTACATATTATGAACGGCTTCTTTGGTAACGGCGGCTGCGGGTGCGACAACATCATCCTCTTGCTGCTCCTGCTCTCCTGCTGCAACGGGAACGGAATGGGTTGTCTTTGCGACATACTCCCCATTCTTCTCATCCTCTGCTGCTGCGGCGGCGGCAACCTCTGCGGCAACAACTGCTGCAAGTAAGCGGAAAGTCCCCTCGGCAACGAGGGGATTTTTCTGCTCCGCGCGCTTTCGGACGAAAGCGCTACCGCGTGCGCTTCACAAAAATGCCGCGGTGTAAAGGAAAACAAAAAGGACGCTTCCGCGTCCTTTCGTCCGTTGACCGAACCGCGCTCAATACTCGAACTGTTCCTCGAAATAAGCGCGGAGATTTTCGACGGGGATGCGCACCTGCGCCATCGTGTCGCGTTCGCGCACGGTGACCGCTCCGTCTTCGAGCGTGTCGAAGTCCACCGTCACGCAGTAAGGCGTGCCTATCTCGTCCTGACGGCGGTAGCGCTTGCCTATCGACCCCGTGCCGTCGAAATCGCACACGAAATGCTTGCAAAGCTCGGCATATATCTCCTGCGCCTTGTCCGCAAGCTGTTTCTGCAAAGGCAGCACCGCGACTTTCACGGGAGCGACGGCAGGATGGAAATGCATCACCACGCGGGTGTCGCCCTCGCCCACTTCTTCTTCGTCGTACGCGTTGCAAAGCAGCGCGAGCACCATACGCTCGACGCCGAGAGAAGGCTCGATGACGTAAGGCACATACTTCTCGTTGGTGACGGGGTCGGTGTAGGAAAGGTCCTTGCCGCTGGTGTTGATGTGCTGGGTGAGGTCGTAGTCCGTGCGGTCCGCGACGCCCCAGAGCTCTCCCCAGCCGAAGGGGAAGAGAAACTCGAAGTCCGTGGTGGCTTTGGAATAGAAGCACAGCTCTTCCGCGCTGTGGTCGCGCAGACGGAGTTTCTCGTCGTCGAAGCCCAGACCGAGCAGCCATTCGTGGCAGAATTTGCGCCAGTAGGCGAACCATTCGAGGTCTGTTCCGGGTTTGCAGAAGAATTCGAGTTCCATCTGCTCGAATTCGCGCACGCGGAAGATGAAGTTGCCGGGCGTGATTTCGTTGCGGAAGGACTTGCCTATCTGCCCTATGCCGAAGGGCACGCGCTTTCTGGTCGTGCGCTGCACGTTCTTGAAATTGACGAAAATGCCCTGCGCCGTTTCGGGACGGAGATAGATGGTGCTTGCGCTGTCTTCCGTCACGCCCTGGAAAGTCTTGAACATAAGGTTGAACTTGCGGATGGAAGTGAAATCGGACTTTCCGCACACGGGACACACGATGCCGTTGTCCTTGATGTACTTTTCCATTTCCTCGTCGGACCAGCCTGCGACATTGCCGTCAATGCCCTTCTTTTTCATATAGTCCTCTATGAGGTTGTCGGCGCGGTGACGGGTCTTGCAGGACTTGCAGTCCATAAGCGGGTCGGAAAAACCGCCGATATGCCCCGACGCCTGCCAGACGGAGGGGTTCATCAGTATGGCGCAGTCGACGCCCACGTTGTACGGGCTTTCGGTGACGAACTTTTTCCACCACGCGGCTTTGACGTTGTTTTTGAGCGCGACGCCGAGGGGACCGTAGTCCCAGGTGTTTGCAAGTCCGCCGTAAATTTCGCTGCCGGGGAAAATGAACCCGCGGTTTTTGCACAGCGCGACGAGTTTATCCATCGTGAGTTTTGCCATAACGCACCTTCTTTCAATGATTTATTCGGTATAAAATAATAAACGAAAGCGCGCGCCGTGTCAATCGCCCCGTGCGCATTCGTTCATAGTGTCGTGTTTCAGTTTGGTCTTCCCCGGACTCCCTGCGAACTCCCCCGCAAACGCCCCGCGCTCAGTAGTCGCGCACGCCGAGCAGAAAATCGATGGACAGGTTGTAGGCCTTTGCAATGAGATAGAGATTTTCCGCCGTGGGCTGCTTTTTGCCGCTGCGCCAGTAAGAAACGCAAGCCGCGGTGACGCCTATGCTTGCCGCGAACTGTCTTTGCGAAATCTTCTCTTCGCGCAGGAATTCGGATAACCGTTCAGCAAATTTATTGTTCATATCTGCGATTATTCGCGACGTGTTAAGTAAAGTGACGACGGTTAACTATGATTACGTACATTTTAATGATTATGCAAGGTTTATGAAAGAATAATGGCGAAAAACCGCGATTTTCGTCGCTGCCCGACAAATCGCGCCGCGCTCCGCCGCGTCCGGCGTCCGCGGAGCGTACGCCTGCATATTCGCCCGCGCAGATAAATATGTTTTTTATATGTGGCGCGCGGCGAAAGTATGTTTTTTGTACATAGGCACCGTGATAGGGGCGGGCTTTGCTTCGGGACGGGAAATCGCCCTGTTTTTCGGCGACACCGCCCCTTTGAACGTCGCGCTCGCCGCCGCGTTTATGGCAATCCCCGAAGCGCTGTTTCTGACCGCAGGGAAACTCGGAGTGCTGCCCGACAACACGGCGGTGCGCACGGGAGTGTTCATCGCCGCGTTTTCCTCCGTCGCCGCTATGCTTGCGGGCTGCGACCTCGCCCTTTACGACGTGACGGGAGTCGTTTCGCTGGGAGTGATTGCGGCGATACTCGCGGGAGTGCTCGTCGTGGGGGGAATGGAAAAAATCAAGCTCGCGAACACTCTGCTCATCCCCCTGCTGCTTGCCCTGCTGCTCGCCGTCTACATCAAAAGCGGCGCGCCCGTATTCAACGGTTCGTATTCCATTGTCAAGCCCGTTCATTACGCGGGACTCGACGTGCTTATGGGCGGAATGGTCATCTCCCGCGAAGGCAGAAAACTGAAAGGAAAAGAAATCGCCCTCACCTGTGTTTTCAGCACGCTGTTTTTGGGCGTGGTGCTGTTTGTGCTCCAAAACATAGTTTTAAGTGACGATTTCGGCTCGTCGATGCCCGTTTTGGCTGTCGCCGAAGGCGTGGGATTGAAAATCGCCGCGGGCATTTTAATCGTAATCGCGGTCTTCACCACCCTCGTGTCCTCCCTCGACGTGCTGACGGAAAGCGCGCGGCGCGCGCTCGGCGATTATGCCGCGGCGAGGACTCCGTCGCCCGAAAATTACGGGCGCGGCGAGGGCTCTCCCGAAAACCTGCCCGCGGACGGGCGCGCTTCGGCGGCTTCGGCAAAGAGGCGTCCTTTCCTGCGCTTTGCGGCGTTTTATTCCGCGCCGCGCAACCGCGCGTTCGCGGTATTTCTGAACCTTGCCCTGCTTTATCCCGTGAGCTTTTTCGGGTTCGACGCCATTGTCGACGCGCTGTATCCTTTCGTCGGGCTGTGCGGAATCCTGATGACGGTTTACACCGCATTCAATCTCTTCCGTTTTGTGAAAAGCCGCAGGGACAAACCGCCGCGCAGACCGCGCGCTGCGCCGCACGGCGGAAACGCGAAAAGACGGACTGCCGCCCGCCGCGCGGCGTTACGGACGCGTTGAGGGAAAGCGCAAAACCGCCCTCCGGCACGACGGGTTTTGGGACAACGAAATCGGACAAAAAAGGCGCCCCGCGGGGCGCCTTTTTCATCTCAGCCGTGACGGTGGTGATGGCAGTCGCAGCCGTCGTCGTCACAATCGTCGCCTTCACAGTCGCAGTCGTCGTCACAGTCGCAGCCGTCGTCTTCTCCGTCTTCCGCGTCCGCGCCTTCCGCGGGGGCGAAAATATTCTCGAAGGGAGAACGGCGGGTGTCAGTTTCGGGCTCGTCCAAACCTTTCAGGTATCTGTAAAACGGGTCGTCGGAATAGTCCTTGTCGTCGTCGAAGTAGCCGCCGAGCTGTTCGACCGCGTTGCGCACTTCCATATACTCGTTGTAATTCAACTCGTATTCTTCCGCAAAGCCTTTGAGGAGGTCAATGGCTCTCTCGTCGCCGTAGCTGCCGAGCAGCCGCGCAAACAGCGCGACGTCCTCGCCCTTGTAAAGATAGCTGACCAACCCCATATAAATTGCGGGATTGCCCTTGTAGCCCGCGAGGATTTCGATGAGCATCTTGCCCGTTTCGCCCTCGGAAACATAGAACTTTTCCAGCATATCGTCGACTATCTCGTCGCAGTCTTCGAGGAGATATTCGTACGCTTCCAGCCTTTCGGGATACGGTCTGTCCTCGTCCGTGAGCACGGCGAGCATTCTGAGCATTTCTTCCTTAGTCTTCATAGCTTTCTCCGTCCCCGAAGAAAATCTTTTTGTACTTGTAATAGGTCCGCTCGTTCAGTCCGTAGCGTTCCATAGCGTCCTCGTCGGGGTCGGGGTCGTCGAAATACACTCTGCCGAGCAGCACGCCGACTATCGTTTCGTCGCTGCGGAGCATAGAGATGTGTTTGCCGTTTTTGCACTTCCACACAAGCTCGCCGTCGGCGTCCATAGCCGTCATATCGTTGATTATGCTCGCCAGCCGTTCGAGATATGTAGTCGGGTCTTCGTCGGTGTAAACGATGTCGCAGGCGGCGCGGTACACCGCTCTTTTCAGGTGTTTGGGCAGCACGTGGAAGGTGCGCGGCAGGATGAAATCCACGGGTTTGAAGCGGTTCTGCGTGACAATGTCGAACTCCATACTTATCCCGCCGCCAAGCAGATAGTCGATTATGATTGCCATCGCGTCGAAGGACAGCCCTATGCCGATGAGCCTCTCGCGGAAGAGTTTTTCCACCGTCCTGTTGCGCACTCGCGCGAGACACATAAGCGTTGGGCACGCCACGAAATCCGGCGCGTGCCAGAGTATCCACCTGAGCGCCTCGTTGAACTCCGCGTCGTAGGCGAGCGCGGAGCGTATCTTGCTCACGTCCTCCGTCTCGGCAATGCCCTTGACCTTGTTGACGTAGGCGAGCGTCGCGGCGTGCGGCCATTCGTGCCCGTACTCCACCCTGTCGGGTTCGGTGCGGTAAAGTTTCATATAATACGACGCGGGGCAATACGGTCCGTAGACGTTGTTGACCGCGCCCATAACGCGCATAGCTTCCTTTCTGCGGCCGAGGTTCCAGAGCGCTTCGGAACGGTACATCTCGCTGAACTGCCTGAAATGCACCGCACCGCTCACCGTTTCCGCCGCGCGGAGTATGTCCGCGTCGCGGCCGCGGGTGACGAGCAAAGGCAGAATTTTCAGTGCGATGTCCGTCGCAAGAGTTTCGGCAGAGAGGATTTCGTCGAGCAGAGCGTCCGCTTCGGCAAACCTTTCCTGCACGCTGTACGCCGTGGCGAGCGTGGCCTTGTTGTCCGCGGAGGGGTCCTTTTTCTCCATTTCTTCCGCAAGGGCGACCACTTTGTCGAAGTCCCCTTTGGCGAAAAGGCAGAGCGTCTTTATCTTCTGCGCCGTCGTGCGGTAAGGTTCGGGGGCGTCTTCCAGCTCGTTCACGCAGAGCAACGCCCCGTCCAGGTCGTTGTCCGCAAGCGCTTCGTTGGCGAAATAGAGCTGCGTTTCGTAAAACTCGCGGTCGGGTTTCAGCGCGACTTTGAAGCGAGGTTCGTCCTTGCCGTCCGCCATTGCGAGCACGGCGCTGTCGTCCTCGCCGAGATAGCGGAGATAATACGCCGCGACCTCCGCGTCCCCCTCTTCCAGAGCGTTGGAACACAACTGCCAGAGAGCGGGAGTCTCGTCGTCCTCCGTCTGCGCCTTGCTCATCGCGGTATACAAAACCGCGTTGGAGGCATCCAACGCGTGTATTTTTGCGTAAGCGCAGCCCAGCTCGGTGTAAGAGTCGCTGTCGTCGGCAATGCCGCAGGCGGTCTTGAAATAACCTATGGCTTTCTCGACCTCGCCTCGGGACAGGGCGCGCTTTCCGAGTTCGGTGCAATCCGCGCTGTCAAGTTTGAAATCGATGTGTTGAGCCATTTGCGTTTACTTCTTCTTTTTCTTCTTTTTGGGATTGACGTAAGGCTTCGGCGCCTGTTTTGCCGCGGGCTTTTTCGCCTGCTGTCCGACGGGCTGCGCCGCTGCGCCGCTCTGCGTCTGCGCGCCGCCTTTGCCCGCTTTGTTCTTCGCCGCGCCGCCCTTCTGCGCACGCAGAGCGAGAGCTTTTTTCTTGTCCGTGTACACTTTGAGCGCCTTGCACTTCGTCATACCGCGGTCCGCCATTGCCACCCAGCACTGCGCCCAATAGACAAAACCGACCAGCAGCATCGCAATGCAGATGATGATGGCGAAGATGTTGTTTATCATCAGAAGCAGCAGAGGCGCGGCGGAGAGCACCCCGCAGATTATCGTCATAAAGGGATTGTTGACGATGAGGACGAGCGCGTCCTTGAACGAGTCTTTCAGCGAAAGCCCATATGTCGTGAAGAGCGACATCATCACCATAGGCACGGTGAGAAGGGGCGCTCCTATGAGGAATGACAGCACGACCGCCGCCATACTGCCTGCTCCCGCGGTGCCGAGCTGTTCCTGTTGCAGCTGATAAACGAGAGCCGTGCCCATCGCGAGCGCGATGAGTATGCCGACCGTCGCCGTCACGAGGAACTTCCACCAATATTTCGCAAAGCCCATAAAGAACGTGCGGGTGACGCGTTTGTAGAAGTCCTGATAATAGGCGCGCTTCGCGCAGTAAAACAACCCCGCGATGAACGGGGCGGCGATGATGCCAGCTCCCGCAAGCATCATAAGCAGAGGCTGGTAGACGTCCCAATAAAGTTTCGCGACGCTGAGGGCGATGTTGTCGCCGCCGGGATACGCTCCGACGCCTATGCCCATCATAAAATTGTAGCCGCTGCCCATAACGTACTGCTCGAAGAAAGGCGCCGCGACGAGGAACACGAGCATAAACACGAGCGCCGCGGGCGCAAACCACAGCGAGCCTTTGAGCAAAAGGGAATAATTGGAGCGAAGCACCGCTCCCGCCTTTTTGAAATATCCGTCGGGATACTCTTTCTTTATCCTTGCCTCCGCCATTCCGGCGACGACTATTTTTGCGGGTTCCTCCGGTTCGACGACGACGTCCGCGTCGACGAAGAGCCCGGAAAGCAGGAACTTGGGCTCTCTGCCCTGTCCTCCCGCCGTCTGGTTCTGATTTGCCATAACAGCTCCTTCTTTTGACTGCGTATATTCTACACTAACACACATTAAATATCAAATCAATAGAATGAATTATGAAAAATTCACGGGCGGCGGGCGGCGGACGGAGCGGATTATGCGCCGAATTGCGACAATTTTATTGACATCCGACAAGTGTGTTAATATACTTTTCTTTACAATAAAGGGTAAGGGGATACAGGAGGTTTTATGAAAAAGTTCAACATCGCCGTGGTCGGCGCGACCGGTATGGTCGGCAACAAGTTCCTCGAAGTGCTCACCGAAAGACAGCTCCCCGTGGAGAACTACTATCTTTTCGCGTCCGCGAGAAGCGCGGGCAAACAAATCGACTTTATGGGCAAACCCCACACGGTCATCGAGCTCACCGAGGACAACGTCATGGCGTTGAAAGGCAAGGTTGACTTCGCCCTGTTCTCCGCAGGCGCGGGCACTTCCGCCAAGTTCGCCCCCGTCTTCGTCGAAGCGGGCGCGGTCGTCGTGGACAACAGCAGCCAGTGGCGTATGTACGACGACGTTCCCCTCGTGGTCCCCGAGGTCAACCCCGAGGACGTCAAGTGGAACAAAGGCATCATCGCCAACCCCAACTGCTCCACCATCCAGGCGGTCGTCGCGCTCAAACCCCTCTATGACAGATTCGGCATCAAACGCATAGTCTACTCCACCTATCAGGCGGTGTCCGGCGCGGGCGTCGCGGGTTACAACGACCTCAAATACGGCGTGGAAGGGAGAGCTCCCGAAAAGTTCCCCTATCCCATCGCGTTCAATATGCTGCCCCACATCGACGTCTTCCTCGACAACGGCTACACCAAAGAGGAATGGAAGATGATTGAGGAAACGAAGAAAATTCTTCACGACCCCTCTCTCCGCATTACGGCGACCACCGTCCGCGTGCCCGTCTTCCACGGCCACAGCGAGTCCATCAACGTGGAGTTCAAGAAGCCCTGCACCAAGGAAGAGGTGTTCGACTGCCTCTCCCACTTCCCCGGGCTCATCCTTATGGACGACGTCAAGAACAACATTTATCCCATGCCCATCCTCGCCGAAAACCACGACGAAGTCTATGTCGGCAGAGTGAGGATAGACGAGAGCGTGGACAGCGGCGTCAACATCTGGTGCGTCGCGGACAACATCCGCAAAGGCGCCGCCACCAACGCCGTGCAGATTGTCCAACTGCTCATCAAGAACGCTTCGGAGGCATAAAATGATATTCAAGGGTACCGCAACGGCACTTATCACACCGTTCACTTCCGACGGAGTGGACTTTGAGAGTCTGGACCGCATTCTGGACGACCAGCTCGCGGGCGGCGTGGACGCCGTGGTCGTGCTCGGCACGACGGGCGAACCCGCCACGATGAGCGCGGAAGAGAAAAAAGCGGTCATCGAGTTTTCGGTGAAAAAGCTGAAAGGCAGACTCCCCGTCATAGTAGGCACGGGAGCGAACTCCACCAAAGCCGCCGTCGAAATGTCGGTGCTCGCCGAAAAGATGGGCGCGGACGCGCTTCTGCTCGTCACGCCTTACTACAACAAAGCCACCCAGCGCGGTCTTATCGAACATTTCCGCGCCGTCGCCGACGCGGTGCACACCCCCATCATCTGCTACAACGTCCCCGGACGCACGGGAGTGAATATGCTCCCCGCCACGTTTGCGGAACTTGCCGAGCACGAAAACATCGCGGCAATCAAAGAAGCGAGCGGGAATATGGAACAGATTGAGGAGGCAATCCGACTCTCCGAGGGCAAAGCGGTCGTTTACAGCGGAGACGACGGCATCACCGTCCCCGTGATGGCAATGGGCGGAATGGGCGTCATCAGCGTCGCGAGCAACGCCGCCCCGCGCTTTACTGCGGAAATGACCTCCGCATTCCTTGCGGGCGACCTGAAAAAGGCGGCGAAGATGCAGCTCGATATGCTCCCCTTCGTGCGCGCTCTGTTCAGCGAAGTCAACCCCATCCCCGTCAAAAAGGCGATGCAGCTGCGCGGACTGTGCAACGGTCTGCTCCGTCTGCCCCTCACCGAAATGACCGCGGAAAACGCCGCAAAGCTGGAAAAACTCCTGCCCTCTTTTATCTGACGTATGATTAAAATTGCCGTGTCCGGCGCCGCCGGACGCATCGGAAGAACGATTTACAAATCCCTCATCGGCTCGACGGAGTTCGAGGCGGTGTTCGGCGTGGACGTGAACGGCGCGGACGACCTGCCCTATCCCGTTTACAGAAAATTCGCCGACGCCCCTCTCGACGCGGACGTGGTGGTGGACTTCTCCTCCCCCGCCGCGCTGGACGACATTCTCGCCTACGCCGCCGAAAAGCGCGCGAGGCTCGTCCTCGCCACGACGGGCTACACCCCCGAACAGGAAAAGCGCATAGAATACGCCGCAAAAGACGTCCCCGTTTTCAGGGCGAGCAATATGTCCCTCGGCGTCAATCTGCTGGGCAACCTTGCCAAAGAGGCGGCAAAATTCCTCGGTGAGGACTACGACATCGAAATCGTCGAAACGCACCACAACCGCAAGCTCGACTCGCCCAGCGGCACCGCGCTCACTCTTGCGCAGGAGATAAACAGCGTGCGCGACAACTCGCTCACTCCCGTTTACGGCAGGCACGAGGCGCACCGCCGCAGGGAAAAGAACGAGATAGGCATCCACGCCGTCCGCGGCGGCACGGTGGTCGGCAAACACGAGATAATGTTCCTCGGCACGGGCGAGGTCATCACCCTTGCGCACGAGTCCGAAAACAAGGAAGTGTTCGTGCGCGGCGCGCTCCGCGCGGCGAAATTTCTGATGACAAAGACGTCCGGGCTTTACGATATGACGTCCATCATCGCCCAGAACTATGCCGTGACTTCCGTTTCCACGGAGGAGGACGTCGCTCTCGTCACCCTGCCCCGCATTGCATTCGACGATTTCCTCGCATTGCTGGACGCCATAAAGGGCAACGACATCAACCTCGATATGATAAGCCACCATTTCAATCCCGACGAAACGGCGGCGGCGTCCTTCACCCTGAAAGGCAGCGACCTGAAAAAAGCGGAGGGCTACATCCCCGCCTGCACCCTGCAAAAGACGGTGCGCGGCGCGGCGAAGATAACCGCGGAGGGCGCGGGAATGGAACACAAGAGCGGCGTCGCCGCGGACGTGCTCTCTTTACTGCGCGACGCGGGGGCGGAAGTTTTCGCAATCACCACCTCCGAAACGCAGATTTCCTGCTGCATAGACGCCAAATCGCTGCCCGCGGCGGAAGCGGCGCTCAAAAAGTATTACGGCATAAAGTAATCCCTGCCATATAACGACAATATAACGACAATTTTACAAAAACGCGGTTAAAACCGCGTTTTTGTCATTATAAAACATTGTTTTTGCGTTTTCCGCACCGAAATAACTTTTCGCGTATAACTTTTCGCGGCGCGCCCGCACTCGCGGCGTAAAGCTCGCCGCGGGGTGCGGGCACCTCGTCAGACTATGCCCTCGGCAAGCATCGCGTCGGCGACCTTCTCGAACCCTGCGATGTTGGCCCCGACGACGTAATTGCCGCGCATTCCGTAGCGGTTCGCCGCGTCGTCGATGTTGGTGAAGATGTGTTTGACGATGGCTTGCAGTTTGCGGTCCACCTTTTCGAAGGACCAGAACAGGCGGGTGTCAATCTGCGCCATTTCCAGCACCGAAGTCGCAACGCCGCCCGCGTTTGCCGCTTTGCCGGGCAGGAATATGACGGAGTTGGCGAGGAAAACGTCGGTGCCCTTCCGGGTGGTGGGCATATTCGCGCCTTCGCCGACCAACAGAACGCCGTTTCTGACAAGCGTTTCCGCAGCCGTTTCGTCAAGCTCGTTCTGCGTGGCGCAAGGGAAGGCAACGTGGCATTTGACGTCCCAGACGCTGCCCTCTCCGTTCTTGTGATATTCCGCGCCCTTGACGCGCTCGGCATATTCCGAAATGCGCCCTCTCTCGACTTCCTTTATGCGTTTGAGCACTTCGAGGTCTATTCCGTTCGGGTCGTACACCCAGCCGCCGGAGTCGCTTACGGTCACGACTTTCGCGCCGAGTTCCCTCGCCTTTTCGCAGGTGTAAATCGCGACGTTGCCCGAGCCGCTGACCGCGACTGTCTTGCCGCGCATAGAGTCGCCGCGGGAGTTGAGAGCCTCTTCGCTGAGATAAACGAGTCCGTATCCCGTGGCTTCCTTTCTGACCAGACTGCCGCCGTAGGACAATCCCTTGCCCGTGAGCACGCCGACGTACTCGTTGCGGATGCGCTTGTATTGTCCCATCAGGAAACCTATTTCGCGGCTGCCCACGCCGATGTCACCCGCGGGGATGTCCGTATCGGCGCCGATGTGGCGGAACATTTCGGTCATAAAACTCTGACAGAAACGCATAACTTCGCCGTCGCTCTTCCCCTTCGGGTCGAAGTTGCTGCCGCCCTTTGCCCCGCCTATCGCAAGCCCCGTGAGGCTGTTCTTGAAAATCTGCTCGAAGCCGAGGAATTTCATCACCGACAAATTGACGGACGGATGGAAACGAAGTCCGCCCTTGTAGGGACCTATCGCGCTGTTGAACTGCACGCGGTAGCCTTTGTTTATGCGCACTCTGCCCTTGTCGTCCACCCACGGCACTCTGAACATCAGCACGCGTTCGGGTTCGACGAGACGTTCGAGAAGACCCGCTCTTTCGTAGACGGGGTCGTTGTCAACGACGATTTTGAGGCTTTCAAGCACTTCGGCGACCGCCTGATGGAATTCGGGTTCGCCTGGGTTGTTTTTCTTCACTTGTCTGAGCACTCGTTCTGCATAAGAAGCCATATTTACCTCCGATGTGTGTATTCATACCGCACGACGGCGGGATGTTGACGGATTTTCCGCGCGCAAGCGTCTAAGGAAAATAAAAAACGTGCGGCACCGAGCACCGCACGTCAAAACGTCCATTGCCGTTACCTTTCCCGCTCCTTTGCGGGAAACCTTTTATCCGACCGCTTCCTCGTCGGCTGCCGCCATCTGCAAAATGTCCGGCGCCTCGTCCTCTTCTGCCGCCGCTTCCGCCCTCAGCCTTTCGACCACGGGCAGCGTAATGACCCCGAAGGGGAAACCTTTCTTTTTGAACCCCAGCGTCTGCTCGTTTTTCACCGCCATAATGCCGGTGAGAAGGGGGAAGGTGATGAACACCAGCGAGAGAAGCAGCATCACCGCAAGCACCGCCCACATAAGCCCGCCGTCGCCGAACCACGCCACGAAGCCTTCGTAAATCCTGTCCGTACGCATCAGCGCGTCCACCGCGTTCAGCTCCTCGAACGGAACGGGATTTGCCGCATAAGGCATAATCGCGATGAACACATACACGAGCGGGACGGTGAGCACGGTTGAGAACGCCGTGATGCCTATCGTCAGACCGTTGCGGAGTTTCCTGTCCTCGACCGTGATTGCCACGTTGGAGAAAAGCATTATGCCGCACGCCATGGTCAGAATGACGATGATGTACTTGGCGAGGATATTGTCCATCTCGCAGAACGCGGGGTAGAAACCGTTCGCGGGGTCTTCCTGCATTGCGTTGACGAGGAACAGTATGCCGAGCACGATTATGAGTCCCGCCAGGGTGAACAGCCCTATCTGCACTTTCTCGTTCTTTTTAAGTTGTTTTCTCATCATTATCCCCCGACCTTGCCGCACACGGCAATGCCAATATGGGTGTATTATATTATAAAAGCCTTGCCCGCGCAATAATATTTGGCACAAATCGCCAAAATAGTGGAAAAAACATAACAGGTGTATTATAATTTGTAGGACGATACGAGCGCCGCGGGGGCACATACCGCGCCCGCACGCGCGGCGCTCGCGCAATGTACGCACGGTCGTACGCGCGGCACTTTTAAGGAGAAAAATATGTTGAGTGATGTCGAAATCGCAAGAAACGCCACCCCCATTCCCGTGACCGAAATCGCGGCGAAGCTCGGTTATGCCGCAGACGATTTGGAATGCTACGGCAAATACAAGGCAAAGGTCCCTCTCGCGGAAGGGAACAAAAAAGCCAAACTCGTGCTCGTCACGGCGATGAACCCCACCCCGCTCGGCGAAGGCAAGACCACGGTCAGCATCAGCCTTGCAGACGGTATGCGCAGGGAGGGAATGAACGCCTGCCTCGCGCTGCGCGAACCTTCGCTGGGACCCGTATTCGGCATAAAGGGCGGCGCTTGCGGCGGCGGTTACGCGCAGATTATCCCGATGGAAGACATAAACCTGCATTTCACGGGAGATTTCCACGCCATAACTTCCGCCAACAATCTGCTCTCCGCGCTCATAGACAATCACATAAAATTCGGCAACGCTCTCGGGATAAAGGAAGTGATTTGGCGCAGATGCCTCGACCTCAACGACCGTGCCCTGCGCGTGGTGGAAGTGGGGCTGGGAGGAAGCGTGAACGGAGTGCCCCGCACGGACGGCTTCGTCATCACCGCCGCAAGCGAGATAATGGCGGTGCTCTGCCTTTCCTCTTCCCTCGCCGACCTCAAACGCAGACTCGGCAACATCGTCGTCGGCTACGGTGCGGACGGACGTGAAATCCGCGCCCGTGACCTCAGAGCGGAGGAGTCGATGACCGTACTGCTCCGCGACGCGTTGCGCCCCAACCTCGTCCAGACGCTGGAAGGCACGCCCGCATACGTTCACGGAGGCCCCTTTGCCAACATCGCGCACGGGTGCAACAGCATACTCGCCACACGCGCCGCGCTCACGCACGCGGATTACGTCGTGACGGAAGCGGGTTTCGGCGCGGAACTGGGCGGAGAAAAATTCCTCGACATCAAATGCCGCAAAGCGGGGTTGTCACCCGACTGCATAGTGCTCGTCGTCACGGCGAGGAGTCTGAAATTCAACGGCGGCGTACCGAAGGAACACGCCTCGGAAGAAAACGTCGAAGCGCTGAAACGCGGGTTCAGCAACGTAAAACGTCATCTCAACAACCTGAAACGGTTCGGAAGCAGGGTCGCTGTGGCGATAAACAGATTCGCCGCCGACACGGACGCGGAGCTTGACGCTCTCGCTGCGCTCTGCCGCGAATGCGGCGCGGAAGCGGTGCTGACGGAAGGCTTCGCAAAGGGCGGCGAAGGCGCTCGCACACTCGCCCGAAAGGTGGCTGAGATGTGCGCCCTCGAAAACAACGGCGTGAATTACGCTTACGCGGACGACGACCCGGTGCGCGCCAAAATCGCCGCCGTCGCGCAAGGCGTATACGGCGCGGCGGATGTGACTTACTCTCCCCTCGCGCTCGAACATCTCGCCAAAATCGAAAGCAATCCCGAATATGCCCGCTTCCCCGTCTGCATAGCCAAGACGCAGTATTCCTTCTCCTGCGACGAAAAGGCGCTCGGCGCTCCCGAAGATTTCGTGTTCGAAGTGCGCGACGTCATCCCGCGTGCGGGAGCGGAATTCATAGTCGTCATAGGCGGCAATATGCTGCTTATGCCGGGGCTGGGCGCGTCCCCCAACACCGACCGCATAACCATAGACACGGAAACGGGAGAGATAAACGGTCTGATGTGACCCCGTCCGCGGATGTTCCGCCGCGTCGCCATCAGCGGAGCAACGCCTGCGGCGGACGAGACTTTACGGACAAGCCGGCAAACGCGGGCAAGCCGTTATGCACCACGCCGTATGCCGTTTTGAAACTCACCGTCCGCAAACAAAAAGAGCGGCAGACTGCCGCTCTTTTTTTGCGTCCGCAAAGCCGGAACGCTTATTTCTTTTTCTTGCCGAAGAAGAAGGACGCGACGCCGGAAAGTCCGCCGACAATGCCGCCCACGGCAACGAGTGCCGCGCCCGCACCGATGACGGGTTTAATCGTCGCATCGCCCCATTCGCCCATCGTTTCGCCGAGGTCGAGAATGGAACCCGTAAGCGCAATCGCTATAATGCCGGAGATGAGTGCGAGCACACCCGCAATCATAACGACAAAGCGCAGGAAGCCGACGTTGACAAACAGGCTGAGCGCGCACACGACGGTGGCTACCGCCAGAAGCAGCACGGTGAGAAGACCGAACGCGGCAATGGCAACATATTTCTGTCCCATCTCATAGGGCGCTTTCAGCTCGTCGAGAGCGTCACCTTCCAACCCTGCTTTTTCAGCTTCGTCTATGAGCTGCTTGTAGTAATCCATACTTTCTTTGAACTCGTCGGCAGTCACGGTGTCGAGAATGTCACCGAAAGACATCCCCATATCCTCCGTCATAGAATCCGCCATATCGCCGAACATACTGTCTTTGATGTCATCGCTCACTTTGACATCCGTCCAGTTGTCAACGGAAAGACCCGCAATCGCCAGCACGAGGCAGACGACGAGCAACCCGAGCACAATCAGATTGACCATACTCAATTTTCCCTTTTTAGCCATAACAATACTCCTTTTTATCCCCGGTCAGCCGAGGCTTGATAATATAATTTTACCAAAACATTTTACAGGTGTCAACAAACAAATATTCCTGTAAAAGAGTTCCGCTTGCAACGGGAGAGCGGCGGAGGGCGGTATTGACATCTGCCGCAAAGTCTGCTAATTTCTCTTTATGGGTCCGACGCTTCGGACCAAAGGAGGCATTTATGTCAAAAACCGGCAAAAAAGCAGGAATGCTCGGAATAATTATGGGGCTTGTCGTGCTCGCAATGTGCGCCATCTCCGTCACGGGGCTTGCGATTGACGAATGGACGGCGGTCAAGGCGGAGTCCGACCTCATCGACCTCGAAGAATTCGACCTCGACAGCTACTCCACGTCGTTCGGCGATTACAGCGACGCGGTCATCGGCGAAGACGGAGAAAACATCGAAGACATAGAGATTTCCTTCGACAGGGACAACCCCGCCGCGATGCGCACGGCTATGGTGGTGTTCGGCTATATCGCGGTCATTGCGGTGTGCGCGCTCGCTCTGCTCTATCTGCTCAAAATGGTGCTCAACTTCGGTCTGATGCGCTTCCTCACGGGGCTTGTCGGCATAGTGACCCTCGCGGCAGGCGCGGTGCTCACGGGTATGACCGTCGCCTACTGCAACAGCGTCATAAGCATCGACATTCCCCTGCTCGGCAGCGCGGAATGCGTGCTCGGAATCGGCGCATACCTCACCTGCATAGGCACGATGGCGGGCGGACTCGCCGCAGTCGTCGGGGTGGCAAGGAAATGACTTTCCGCCGGCACAACAAAAAGACGGACGCGCAATGCGTCCGTTTTTATTATGCCGACGGGAATTGCCGCGCGCCGACTTAACGCGGCTTGCTGCCGACACATATTCCGCACCTGACAGGTGTCGCGCGGAAAATCACGGATAAAGGCGGCTGACGCCGCCGTTCGGATGAAGAACGAGGAAGCCCCGCACGACAGGACTCGCGATGTACTTGGCGTACATAAGAGGTCTGCACGAAACGGTAAGCGGCTGACGGCTGACGCCGCCGTTCGGATGAAGAACGAGGAAGCCCCGCACGACAGGGCTCGCAGTGTACTTGGCGTACATAAGAGGTCTGTCGTGCGGGGCTGACAAAGTTATTCGCCGAACGGCGGCGTCAGATGAGTTTGTCCAACACAGCCGCAATCTCATCCATCTTTTCCGTGGCGTCGCCACTCCTGATTGAAGAGAGGACGCAGGAATGAAGATGGGCGTTGAGCACTTCCTTGTTGACGCGCCCGAGTATCGCCTGCGCAGCCATAATCTGATTGCTTATGTCTATGCAGTACTTTTTGTCTTCTATCATTTTGATGATGCCTTCAATCTGACCGCCTGCGGTTTTGAGCAGACGGATGAGTTTCGCGTCGTCCCGTTCCATATTCTCTCCTCTCTTTTCAGCCTTCTCTGACTTCCGTCACGGGATAGTCCTGCGCCTCGACCGCCGCTTTCAGCGCGTCCGCCGTCACGCTTACGTCCGCGGTGACGACCGCGTTCTTTTCTTCCAGCGACACCTCGACGTTCTTCACTCCGTCCACGCCCGAAAGAGCCTTGCTCACTCTGCCCGTGCAATGTGAGCACATCATACCTTCAATGCTCAAAACATAGGTTTTCATATTGTTTTCGCTCCTTTTAACATCGTTTATTGCATTCTCCTCATCAGAAGAAATTTCATCTGATACGCCGCCGTCGGCGGTGCCGTCCGCCTTGCCCGCTATGGTGCAGGCGCCGTCCGCGCACTCGGATTTTGCCCGCGTCGGTCTGAAAAATTTGAGCCTGAGCGCGTTGCACACCACGAATATGCTGGACACGCTCATAGCCGCCGCCCCTATCATAGGGGTGAGCCTCACTCCGAACGGAACGTAAAGCACCCCCGCCGCAAGCGGGATGCAGAGCGAGTTGTAAAACAGCGCCCAAAAGAGATTTTCCCTGATGTTGCGCATCGTGCTGCGCGAAAGTCTAATCGCGGTGACGACGTCGAGAGGGTCGTTTTTTACGAGCACCACGTCCGCGCTCTCCACGGCTATGTCGCTGCCGCTGCCTATCGCTATGCCGACGTCCGCACGCGTGAGCGCGGGCGCGTCGTTTATGCCGTCGCCGACCATAGCCACTCTGCCGTCTTTTTGCAGTTCGGCAATCTTTGCTTCCTTGTCGCCGGGGAGCACTCCCGCAAACACTTCGTCGATGCCCGCCTGCGCCGCTATCGCTCTTGCGGTGCGCTCGTTGTCGCCCGTGAGCATAACGGTGCGCACCCCGAGTTTTTTCAGCTCCGCCACGGCGAGCCTGCTGTTGGGTTTTATCCTGTCCGCCGTGGCGATGAGCCCGACGTACGTCCCGTCGCGGGCGACGAGCAGCGGAGTTTTGCCCTCCTCCGAAACGCGGGCGAGTTCCGCGCCGTATTCGGACTCCTCCGCGCCGCTTTCGCGCATAAGCGCGGCGTTGCCCACGGCGTAACGCGCTCCGTTCACCGTCGCGACCACGCCCATACCGGGCAGCGTACGGAAATCCTCCGCTTCCGCAAGCGGTATGCCCTCCGCTCTCGCGTACGCGACGACCGCCTCTCCGAGGGGATGTTCGCTCCTGCTCTCTATCCCCGCCACAACGGAAATCAAATCCTTTTCGCGCAAGGTAATCTCGGCGACTTCGGGCGCGCCTTCCGTGATTGTCCCCGTCTTGTCGAACACCGCGTATTTCACGTTGTGCAGAGTTTCGAGCGCTTCTCCGCTCTTGAACAGCACTCCGCTTTCCGCACCCTTGCCCGTGCCGACCATTATGGCGACGGGAGTCGCAAGGCCGAGCGCGCAGGGGCAGGAAATGACGAGCACGGAGATTGCGCAGGTGAGCGCGTGTTCGAAGGCGTATCCGCCCGCAAGCCAGCCTATAAACACCACGAGGGCTATGCCCATAACAACGGGCACGAACACGCCCGCTATCTTGTCCGCCGTCTTCGCAATCGGCGCCTTGTCCGCGCCCGCGTCTTCCACGAGTTTGATTATTTTGGCGAGCACGCTCTCTCCTTCGACTGCGGTCACGCGCGCGGTGACGTATCCCGTGCGGTTCACCGTGCCGCCTATGAGCTTCGCACCCGCCGTCTTTTCGACGGGGACGCTCTCCCCGCTTATCGCGCTCTCGTCCACGAAAGCGTGACCGTCCGTGACCTCCGCGTCGGCGGGCACGGCCATCCCCGCCTTGACGACCACCGTATCCCCCGCCGCAAGCGTTTCGCTGTCCACTTCGACTTCCTCTCCGTCACGGAGCACAATCGCCCCCTTGGGCACCAGCCCGCGCAATTTGTCGAGCGCGTCGCCCGTGCGGCGCTTGGAGAGGCTTTCGAGATACTTGCCCACGGTGACCAGCGCAAGAATCATCCCCGCCGACTCGAAATAAAGGTCGTGGAGATATCTCTCCACAAGCGCGGTGTCGCCCGCTCCGAGTCCGTAGCTCATACGGAATATCGCGAATATGCCGTAGATAAGGGACGCCGCCGACCCCACCGCTATGAGAGAATCCATATTGGGCGACAGCGTGAAAAGCCGCTTGAAACCGTTGATGAAATAAGACCTGTTGACGTAGAGTATGGGAGTGCAAAGCAGAATTTGCAGCAACGCGTAAGACACCGCGTTCCGCGTGCCCGTAAGGAAGGACGGCAGCGGCGCGCCGAACATATGCCCCATTCCGACATACATCAGCACCACCATAAAGACCAGCGACACGATGAGCCGCGTCCGCATTTCCTTCGTCGCGGAAGCGCGCTGCTTTGCGCGTTCGCCTGCGGCGGCCTGAGACGCCGTGCGCTCCTCCGCCCTTTCGTCCTCCGCCTCCGCGCCGTAACCCGCCTTGACGACGGCGTCCACAATGTCCTGCACTCCGAGTTTGCTTTCGTCGTATTCGGCGGTCATCGACCCCGTCAGCAGATTGACTGACGCGCGCTTTACGCCGTCAAGTTTGCCGACGGCACGCTCGACGTGTGACGAACACGCCGAACAAGTCATTCCCGTAACGATGAATTTCCGCTTTGTCAAATTTCCGCCTCCGTCGCGCCCGTCTTGCATTTATTGTACCTATACATACGCGCGAACACCCCACGGGGGTGTGGTCATATCTTATTTTATCCGACTTACGCATTTTGTCAAGAAAAAGAGATATCATACTTTCCGCACTCTGCCCGCGCGGACCGCGCGACAAAACGTGCGCCCGCGCGCTTTCAGAAGTCGGCAATCGTCAGACCGGACGGACGTTTGCGGACGGGAAAGTCGCCTGCCGCGCCTCTTGTGTTCCGCCCTCTCCGTCGGCGCGTTCCGAAACGAAAGCGCGCGGCAGTTGCCGCGCGCCATATCTTCCGTTTTCGCCGCCGTCAGATGAGCCAGCGGTAATAGATGTAAGAGAAAAAGTTGATGGGAATGAGGAAAATGGACAGGCGTTTCAGGTTCTGTACGAAACGGCTTTCCCCTTTTTCGACCTGCGCCAGATGTCTGACTTTCAAAGACGCGGCAAACTCCGCGGCGTCCGCGCCGCCGAGAGACACCGTGACCCTCTTTTTCTCTCCGGGGAGAAGGTCGAAGAAATTGTCGTCGAAAGGCGCGGTCGTAATGTCGGTGTAAAGGCGCACGAAGCGCGCATATTTGTCCGACGAAACCTCAATCACCGCTCTGCCGTCCTCCGTGCCGACGACTTCCGCCCTGACGTTTGCTGCGGGCAGGCGCAGCTTGTTTTCGTTGAAAAACAGCGCGGTGCTGCGCTCCGTTTCTCTGTCGCTACCGTCCGTGACGGTTGCGACGACATAACATTCGCGCAGTTTTCCCGCTCCGCCCAGCTCTTCTGCGGACAGCGAGCACAATTCCGCATTGAAACCGCTCTCCGCTTCGACGGGGAAACTGCCCGCGTAAACCTTTTCTCCGCCGAAAGACGCGACCTCGACTTTGACGCTCCCCGTGAATTTTTCCGCCGAGTCGTTGACGAAGACGACTTTCATCCCGTTTTTGTCCGCTACGGTCTGCACGTGCACGGGAGCAAAGAAGTGCTTCGCGCGGTATTGCAGGCACTTATAGTTGCCGAAATAGTCCACGGACGCCCAGGAACACACGGGCCAGCAGTCGTTGAACTGCCAGAACAGCGACCCGTTGCAACGGTCGGGATTGCGCCGCCAGAATTCCGTCGCGTCGCGCACGCATTCGCTCTGGCAAATCTGCGAAAGGTAGACGTAGTCCGAAAACTCTTTGGGCAGGTCGAAGCGCGAGGCGATGTAATACACCATCTTCTTGTTGCCGCTGGCGCACTTCTGGTGCGCGTTGAAGACGGGAGAATCGAGGCTGTAATCTTCGGGCGACGCATAAAAGCGCAGCGTCTTTTCGTCGGGCAGCGACTCGAAGCCGAACTCGCTGCAAAAACGCGTGGGGCGCCTGCGGTAATAATCCAGCGGCTGCAACCCGTGCCATACCGCCCAGAGATGGGTGTCGCCTATCTTGTCGCTTTGTACGTTCTTGCACTGCGACGTGCCGCAGGGGGAAGTGGGGATATACGCCGTATCGCGGTCGAGCACGGCGACCCACTCGGGCAAAATGCGATAGAAAAACTCCTCGTTCCAGCGCATCGATTTGGGATAAAGTGCCCAGAGATTGCTCATCGCCTCTATCTCGTTGTTTCCGCACCAGACCGCAAGACAAGCGTGTTCACGTATACGTTTTACGTTGAAAAACACCTCTTTCTGCACATTGGCGAGAAAATTCGGCTCATAGAACGGATACACCATACAGGCGAACATAAAGTCCTGCCATATCATTATGCCGTAGCGGTCGCAGAGGTCGAGCAGCGCGTCCGACGCATAGTAGCCGCCGCCCCAGACGCGTATCATATTGAAGTTGGCTTCCGCCGCCGCGCGGACGTAATATTCCAGCTTCGCGGCGTCGGTGCGGGTGTCGAAACTGTCGAAGGGGATGAGGTTCGCTCCTTTGCAGAACACCCTTTTGCCGTTGACTACGAAACGGAAATTGCTGCCGTACGCGTCCGCGCTTCTGTCGAGCTCTATCTTTCTCAACCCAATCTTTTTGCTCTGCGCCGACACCGTCGTCCCGTTTTCTTCCATGCGCACCCTGCACTCGTAGAGGGGCTGCTCTTTTCTTGCGGTCATACCGTTGGGCCACCACAGTTCGGGGTCGGGCACGGTGAAACAGAACGTGCTCTTGTCCGCATACTCCCTGCGCGCGGAAAGCACTCTGCCGTCGGGGCACACGAGTTCCGCGGTTACGGCGGGCGCCGCTCTGTCGTTGAGCCTTTCCGCCGCCACGTCGAACCGCACTCCGACCGTCCCGCCGTCATGCGTCTGCGTGACCGCAAACTCGTTTATATGCGCGGCGTTGCGCACGTCTATGTAAATGCTGCCCGTAATTCCGCTCGGAGGAAGCACGGGACCCCAGTCCCACCCGAAATGACTCTGCGGCTTGCGTATGCGGTCTATTCCGTCTATGCCGTTGGGGTTTGCGGGAGTGCGGTAGAGGGCGCGCTGTTCCGAGATGTATTTAACGGGCGAAGAAATTATTATTTCGATTTGGTTTTTCCCTGCTTTCAGAAACTTTTTGATGTCGAATTCGTGCCGCACGTGGCAGTTGTCCGCATACGCCACCGCTTCGCGGTTGACAAGCACCGTCGCAAGCGTATCAAGCTGTTCGCACACCAGCACCAGCCTGTCCGCGGACAGCTCCTCCGCGGTCACGTCGAAGTGTCTGAACCAGCTCCAATCGTTCTCCGCCACCCAAAGGCAGTCCTTTTCGTTGGTGCCCTTGAACGGGTCTTCTATGGCACCGTTCGCCATAAGGTCGAGATAATTGCAGGAAGGCACTTGCGCGGCGTATTCCATATTGTCCGCGACGTTTTTGAGCGTCCATCTGCCGTTAAGGTCAATCATAAATCCTCCGTGCCGTACGCGTTGGCGCGGCGCGCTTGTACTGCTGAAAAAATGATAACCTTTTTTACCCTCTTTTTCAAGAAAAAATTCTGTCGTTTGCCGCCTGAAAAGTTTTCGCGGCATTTCGGGGCAAGGCAAAAGGCGGAGCGAAAACCGCTCCGCCTCCGCCGAGGTCTTACAGCTTTAACTTTCCGTGGAAAATTTTGTCATCCTTTTGCGGCTTTTTCGCCGAGCGCCCTGCACTCCGCCACCGCCGCCGCGTCGGGCGAACCGTACGCCGTCACGCCGTCCGCAATCATCACCGCGCCGTCATCCTCCGCGCGCTGCTGCCAGATGCGCATCCATTCGCCGTCAGCCCATTCGTACGAACCGAACAGCCCTATGCGTCTGCCCGCAAGTTTCGGCTCCAAGCCCGCAAAGAAAGGCTCGAATTCCGTTTCTTCCAGCTCTTCCGCTCCCATAGCGGGACACCCGAAAAGCACTACGTCGTTGTCCAGCACTCCCGCGTCCGCTTCGGACACGTTGAGCAAGGTGACTTCCGCCCCCGCGCCCTTCGCGCCTTCGGCGACCGCTTCCGCCATCCGTTCCGTGTTGCCCGTTCCGGACCAGTAAACTATTCCGACTTTCATCAACGTTCTCCTTGTGTTTTATTGAAACAGGGTGAGCAGCGGCTGCCCGCTCACAAGTTTTCCGAATACGTTTTCGCAGTAGTTGCGGTATGCGCCGAAGAGTTTCTTTTTCGCGGGGACGTCGGAATAGACTTTCCAATACCCGGCTATGAGCTCTCCGCCGGCGGGGTCGGCGATAAACGCCTTGACGTCGTCCAGCGCATATCCCAGAAACACGCCTATTTCGTGCGGGAACTCTCCCCCGCGGCGTATGCGCTCCCGCAGTTCCGCGACTGCGGAATGCAGGCTAGCGCAGTCGTATCCGCGGCTTTCGAGAAATTCCGCCGTTTCCGCGTCGCGCAGCAGAGCCTCCGTCATCGCGGCGTCGTATACGTAGAAGAGCCTCTTCCCGCCGAACTCGTTCATCTCGGCAAAGCGTATGCCCCTTTCGCGGAATTTCCCGAGACAGGCGCGGATGTGCCGCCTGCAAGCGTCGGGACAGGTGAACAGACTCCCCGCTTTCAGGCTGCCGAGAGTAAGGCAGCAGTTTTTGCACAGGCTGTATTCCGCTTCGCTCACGTCACTCCTCCGCTCGCACTTCCGACGAGCCTTACATTCCGCTCCCGTGTTTGGTTCGCATATGCGAACTCGCGTCTTTCAAAAAAGAAAGCCTTCGCTTTCCGCACTTTCATCATATGCGACGCCGCGGCGGATTGTCAACGCGATAGCCGCGGCTAATTTCGCTCCGCTCCCACCCAGCGCAAATCCCCGCCGCACGGGAAAGCCGCCGTTTCTACGCAGTCCGCGTCACGCCACAGAGTGCGGAAGCTCGCCGTAAAGAATAAGGCGCAGTCGTCAGACTGCGCCTTTGGCAGAAAAGCGGCGGATTCGTAAGGAGCGCGGTGCGCGACGGAACAGCGGAATGCGGAGAACCGTCGCAGACGTGCGAAATGTTCGCGGACTCGCCGCAATCCGTTATCCCCGCCGCACGGGAAAGCCGCCGTTTCGACGCAGTCCGCGTCACGCCACAGAGTGCGGAATCTCGCCGTAAAAAATAAGGCGCAGTCGTCAGACTGCGCCTTTGGCGGAAGCGGCGAGATTCGAACTCGCGGACGGTTGCCCGTCACCGCATTTCGAGTGCGGCTCGTTATGACCACTTCGATACGCTTCCAACCTGCCGTGTTATTCTACAATATCGCAAAGCATTTTGCAAGCGTTTTGGGTTATGCGTGAATTATGTGACGGCGGTGATGTCCTCTGTCCGTGCCGCCGCGGCTTCGGGTCGTGCGGGTCGCGCCGTCGGAAGGGTGCTCGCTTTCGTAAAGCGCGGCGAGAGCGGCGAATTTGGCACGGGCACGCGGCGATTTATACCACCTTCCGGTGTAGTACAGCACGACGGAAATGCAGGTGGAAATGCCCCAGCCTATCGGCCACGACCACCATATACCCTCTATGCCGAGCACCGGGTCGAGCGCAAAGCACAATGCGACGCGGATGACAAGGTCGGTAAGCGTGGCAAACATAAACGAAGTCATACTCTGCGCGCCGCGAAGCACTGCGTCGAACATAATCTTGCAGGCGACCGCGATATAAAACGGCGGGACTATGGTAAGGAAGCTGACGCCGGTGGAAAGCGCAGAGGCGCTGCTCTCTTCCAGGAACAAGCCCAGCATCGTTTCGGGCATAAGCGAATAAAGCAGCGTAAACGGCAGCACCATCACGAGCGCCATTGACAAGCCGAGATAAGTGCCGCGCTTTGTGCGCTTCAATTCGCCCGCGCCGAGGTTCTGCGCGGCGAAGTTGGTAAGCCCGCCCGACACTGTGTTGATGGTCGTGACGAGGAAGGTGTTGAGCTTGATGGCGGCGCTGTATCCGGCGAGCACGGAAGAACCGTAGCCGTTGACCAGCCATTGTATGAGCAGATTTCCGACGGAAACCACGCATTGCTGTATGACGCTGGGTATTGCGACATAGAACATATCCCCCAGCAGTCTGAACGAGAACACGGGCACCTTTTCCTCGCAGGGAAGTTTGCGTACGCGCGCGAACATAGTCGCCATACATATGAGCCCCGCAAGCCCCTGACATATGAACGTCGCCCACGCAAGCCCCGCAACGCCCATCGGCACGACCATCGTGAAAATGAGGTCTAGCCCGACGTTCGCAACGCTGGACGCGACGAGGAAATAAAGCGGAGTTCTGCTGTCGCCGAGCGCGGAGAATACGCCCGTGCACACGTTGTAAACGAGCACGAAAAGAAAGCCGCCGATGTAGATGTAAAGATACATCATCGCGTCGTCCATAATGTCCGCGGGAGTGTCGAGCAGCTGCATAACCGCACGCCCCGCGCCCACGCCTGCGGCAGTGAGCGCGACGCCTATGACGGCGGACGCAATCATCACCGTCGAAACCCCCGAACGGAGGTCGCGGAAATTCTTTTCGCCGAACAGCTTGGAAACGACTGCCGAACACCCCAGGTTGAACCCGAACGCGACGGCGATGAAAATCGTGGTCAGCGGATAGGACGCGCCGACGGCGGCAAGCGCCTCTTCGCCCAGCACTTTGCCGGCGATTATGCTGTCCGCCATATTATAGAACTGCTGGAAAACAGCGCTTATCAGTATGGGCAGGCAAAACAGCCACAGCACTTTTGCGGGTTTGCCCTGCGTAAGGTCCTTTACCATCCCTGAAACCTCTTCCGTAAGCCGCTTCGTTATGCCCGCGGTCCTTACGTCACCACATTATACTACTTCGCGTGTTATATGGTATATATCGGAATATTGATTTTGTTATCGCGTTTTGATATAATAACGGCAGACAGACGGATTTGTCGTGAAAATGCCGCATAGGCGGCGAAAGAGGCGGATATGGACATCGAAACCCTGAAAAACTTCATCGTCATTGCGGAGAGCGACAGCATATCGCAGGCTGCGCGCAAACTTTACGTCGCGCAGTCCGCGCTCAGCAACAGGCTGAAAGCGCTGGAAAAAGAGTGCGGGGCGCGGCTCATCGAAAGAGATTACCACAACTTCCGCCTGACCGAAAGCGGCAGAATACTTTACGAGCGCGCAATCAAAATAGCGGAACTCGCCGACGCGGCGATATCAGACGCGCACACCGCCGATACGGGCGAGGCGGGCACGCTCAACATCGCGGTCACCCCCTCTCTCGCCACGGGCATTCTGCGCGACGTGCTCAAAGTCTTCCGCGCAAAATACCCCGCCGTCAACGTGAAGATTTACGAGGGCGCGACGCCTTCCCTTCTTTCGCGCGTCGAAGACGGAGTGTGCGACATAGCGCTGGTGCGCACCCCGTACACGGCCAGCGCGGCTTACGAAACGCAAGAGGTGGATTATGACAAAATGGTGATTTTATCGCGCGAAACGTTGCCGTCATCTCTCGGATATGCCGATTTGTTTTCAAAACCGCTCATTCTCACACACCGTTACGCCGCTATGTTGGAAAGGATAGCGGAGAGGAAAGGACTGCACCTTTCCGCACCTCTGCAATGCGAAGAGATTGCCACCTGCATTTCGCTTGCGGAAGCGGGGCTCGGTGCAACGATGATTCCCGAATCCACTTTCGAAAACCACCGCAAACACGGAATGACTCTGCATCACGCCGTGCTTTCCGAGCGCGAGTGCGACACGCGTTGCGAACTGCTTTGGATGAAAAACCGACGCCTTTCCGCCGCCGCCGCGAATTTTGCGGACGTGGTGACCGCCGTGCACGGCGCCCCCTGACACGAAAAAGCGAATTCGTATTGACAAACCTCAGCCGCGGTAGTATTATCCTCTCAGCGATATTCTTTGGGTGGGTTTTGACCCAACCGGCGGTAATGCCGCGCAAGCGGACAAGTCCGACAGCCCCATCAGCCGATACGGTGAGATTCCGTAACCGCCTGTAAAGTCAGATTGGGAGAGGATAGCGGTTCTCCCTTTGCGTATGCAAAGGATTTTTTATTTTCACTTCCTCCGCCCGTGCCGCACCCGCGGAAATCGGCCACGCCGGACACGCTTCGTATTAACCGCTTCGGCACAGGAGGCATTATGCAAAGGAAAGAAAAACAAGGCAAATTCGTTTTCCCGACCAGAAAACTCGTCTTCACCGCACTTATGACCGCGCTTACCGTGGTCGCGACGGTGGTGCTCGGCTTCCGCACGGGCGACTTTTTCTTCAACTGCGGCGATACGGTGATTTTCATCACCGCCGCGCTGTTCGGTCCCGTGCCCGCTATGATTGCGGGCGGACTCGGTTCGTTCTTCGCGGACCTTGCGGTCTACCCTGCCACGATGTTCTTCACCCTCGTGATAAAAGGGTTGGAAGGGCTTCTCTGCGGACTTCTGATGAAGCTGTTCCGAAGCAACGGACAAGGGAAAATACTTTCCGCCGTCACGGGCTGTGCGGCTATGATTGTGAGCGGAGCGTTTATGATGACGGGCTATTTCATCTGCAACACGTTCATTTACGGAACGCCCGCCTCCGCGCTCGCCGCCCTGCCCGCCGACGCCGTGCAGGCGTCCGTGTCGGTTGCGGTCGCCTGTGCGCTGCTTTATGTGATGAGATTGATTGCTCTGCGCAAACGCTTCAATCTTGCGGGCGAAAAATCGCCCTCCGCCCCGCCCTACGTCCGCGACTGCAACGGCACGGATGCAAAAGGAATGTAAAATTTAATTCCGCCCCCATCACGCCCTCGCAGCGCCCAGAACTGCGCAAACACAAAAACGGCGGACAGCCCGTGCTGTCCGCCGTACGTTAATTTCAAGCCGTCATATACGGGCGACCCCGCTCTCCGCGGCGGCGCGGCGCACCGCTTCCGCCACGGCGGGTGCGACCCGCGGGTCGAACGCCTTCGGCAGAATGTAATTTTCGTTCCTTTCTCCTTCGCTCACAAGCCCCGCCAGCGCGTGAACCGCCGCAATCTGCATTTCGCCGTTGATGTCGCGCGCCCGCGCGTCCAGCGCTCCGCGGAAAATGCCGGGGAACGCCAGCACGTTGTTTATCTGGTTGGGATAGTCGCTTCTGCCCGTCGCCACCACTCTCGCTCCCGCGCGAAGCGCAAGGTCGGGGTGTATTTCGGGGGAAGGATTTGCCATCGCAAACACTATCGCATCTTCGGCCATAGTGCGCACCATATCTTCCGAGAGCACGTCCTTCGCGCTGACGCCGACAAACACGTCCGCACCTTTCACCGCGTCGGCAAGCGTGCCGCCGACGCCGCGCGGATTGGTTTTTGCCGCAAGTGCGGCCTGGGCGGAATTGAACTTTGTCCCGTCCTCGGAAATCACCCCCGCCCTGTCGCACACGACCACGTCGCGCGCGCCCATCGAAAGCAGGAATTCCGTTATGGCTATGCCTGCGCTTCCCGCGCCGTTTATCACCAAACGCGCACTTGAAAGCTCTTTTCCGACAACTTTAAGTGCGTTTTCGAGCGCGGCGGCGAGAACTATCGCCGTGCCGTGCTGGTCGTCGTGGAACACGGGAATGTCGCAAATCTCTTTCAGTCTGCGTTCTATTTCGAAACAGCGCGGCGCGGAAATGTCTTCCAGATTTATGCCGCCGTATGTCGGCGCGATGTTCTTCACCGTGGCGATTATCTCTTCCGTGTCCTGCGTGGCAAGGCATACGGGGACGGCGTCTATGCCCGCGAATTCGCGGAAGAGCACGCATTTGCCTTCCATAACGGGCATCCCCGCCAGAGGACCTATGTTGCCCAGCCCCAGCACGGCGCTGCCGTCCGTGACCACCGCGACGCTGTTCCACTTGCGGGTGAGGGAGTAGGCAAGGCTTTCGTCCTTTGCGATTTCGAGGCAGGGCGCCGCGACCCCCGGCGTGTACGCCAACGACAGCGCCTCTTTTGAGTCCACCCTGACGCGGGAAGTCACTTCGAGCTTGCCATTCCATTCAAAATGCTTCTTCAACGATTCCGTCATATAATCCATATCATTAAGACTAATATAAACGCGCGCGCAAATCAAGCGACTTGCGCCCGAAAACTTGAAAAACCCGCCGCGCGGCGATATAATCGGCATATGAGAGAAATCACCTTCGATATGATTGCGGACGCCGTCAGGGAATGCGTAAAGGCCTGCGGAAGGCTGACGCCGTCCTGCAAAGACGCCTTGCGCGGAAGCCTGAAAAAAGAGAGCGGCTCCGCCGCGAAATTCGCGCTGTCAATGCTGCTCGAAAATGCCAAAACCGCAGAAACCGAACATCTTGCCGTGTGTCAGGACACGGGCATGGCGGTCTTTTATGCAAAAATAGGACAGGACGTACACATCACGGGCGGACTGTTTGACGACGCCGTCAACGAGGGCGTGAGGCGGGGCTATGCCGAATGCGGCTGGCGCGCAAGCGTGCTCGACCCGCTCACCCGCGTGAACACGAAGGACAACACGCCCGCAGTCATACATATCGAGCTTACGGAGGGGGACAAAATAGTGCTCGACTTCCTGCCCAAAGGCTTCGGCAGCGAGAATATGTCCCGTCTTTTTATGCTCACCCCGTCTGCGGGCATACAGGGCGTCGAGGACAGCATAGTGGAAGCCGTGCGGCTTGCGGGGGCAAACCCCTGCCCGCCCGTCATCGTCGGCGCAGGCATAGGCGGCACGGCGGAAAAGGCCATGGAAACCGCCAAACGCCAGCTTTTGCGTCCCGTAGGCGAACCTTCGCACGACCCCGAACTCGCCGCGCTCGAACGCCGTTGTCTTGACCGCATAAACGCCCTCGGCATAGGCGCGCAGGGCTTCGGCGGCGACACGACGGCATTCGCGGTGCACTGCGGCGTCTTCCCCACCCACATCGCTTCGCTGCCCGTCGCCGTGAACATACAATGCAACGCGATGCGGCACGGGCACGCGGTGATATGACCGCGGCGGGCGGCACGCTCACGCATTCGCGCAAATTACAAATTCGAACTGCAAAGCACAAAAAAGGCAGTTTATCTGTCAAATCGAACAAATTAACGGCCGATATGGAAAACAAACGCAATTTCAAATGTCTGACGCTCCCGCTTTCCGCAGAAGACGCGGAGGCCCTGCGCGCGGGTGATTATGTCAGGTTGTCCGGCACTTTGTACACCGCCCGCGACGCCGCGCACAAGCGTATGTACGCCTGCATAGCGGAGGGCGCTCCCCTGCCCGTAAATCTCTCGGGACAGGCGATATATTACGTCGGTCCGTGCTTTTCGGCGGACGGAAAACCGACGGGGGCGGGTCCCACCACGTCGGGGCGTATGGACGCCTATGCGCCTGCACTGTATGACTGCGGAGTGCGCGCCACGATTGGCAAAGGCGACCGCTCCCCTGCCGTCTACGAAGCGATAAAGCGCAACAAGGCGCTCTACCTCTGCGCAGTAGGCGGCGCGGGCGCGCTTTATGCAAAAGCAATAACCTCTTTCCGCACCGCGGCATACGACGACCTCGGCACGGAAGCAATAAGACAAATGGAAGTCAAGGACTTCCCCGTCATCGTGGGCATCGACTCCCGCGGAGAAAGCATTTTCGCAAAAATCTGAACCCGCGCAGGTCAGCCTTTCCCTGCGACTTGGACAAACGGGGACGGGGTTAAAATGGACAAACGGGGACGGGGTTAAAATGTCCAAAAATCGGACAAAACAACCCCGTCCCCGTTTGTATATAAATGTGAAGCCGTGCCGAACAAGCCCCTCCCCGTTTGTTCAAAGCCACCGAACGCTCGGATTTGATGCGTTGCCGCCGTAAATAAAAAACGCCCCCGATAGAGGGGCGTTTTTTTCGTTTCGTCGTCGCTTATGCGACGGGTTTGCAATTCTTGAAAGCGCTATCGCTCACGCCGCTCGCTCCGTTAAACACGGACGGATCGAACGAAGTGCAGTTGTGGAACGCGTAGTCGCCGATGTAAGTTATCTGGCTGACGCTGCCGATTTCCACGGTGGTCAGGCTGCCGCAGTCCGCAAACGCATACATACCAATCTGCGTGACCATGGAAGGCAATTTCACTTCCGTCAGCATCAGACAATCCGCAAATGCTGCATAGCCTATGTCGCTAACGGTCGTGGCGGACAAATCCACCGTCGTGACACTCGTCTCGCGGAATGCGCCGTAACCGATTTGTTTCAGCGCCGTATTCGTGCCGAACACGAGCGAAGTGAGTCCGGTGCCCTCGAATGCCCTGTTGCCTATGGTGGCAAGTTTGGTCGCCGTGCTGAAATCGATATTGAACGAAGCGCAGTTCAGGAAGGCTCTGTCGCCGACCGACACGATATTTTCGGGGAAGGTTTCTTCCGCATCGGCAGATTTTTCGTGAGGTCTGACAAGAGATGACGCATCGGAATACATATGCACGGAATCAGCCGCCGCACCGAACACATCCTCTGTGCTTCCGCCGAGATACACGATGGAGTCGGGGATGTAAATCGCGTCTATGCCGGAAGTCTCTCCGAACACACCTGTCTCTATGCCGGCTATGGTATAAACTCCGTTTGCACCGCTGACGGTTTCGGGCACGACGATGACGTTCCCGCTCACGCTTACGGTTGAGCTCAGGACCGCATAACCGGTCTTTTCGGTGAACTCGACCTGGGCAGTCGAGGGGTCCTGCATCTCGATATAACCGACGAGCACGTCCGTACCGGAAGGCTCGGAAGAATACCACAGTTCTACATTCACGCCGGCGTCGGTCAATGCGGCGTAGAGCCCTTCGTAAGCGGCAAGCGGAGCCGCAAGCGCTTCGGACGCGGCGGGAATGCGCACGACGCCTTCGTATCCGCCGAGTTTGCCCGCTATCAGGGAAACCACATCCTCGGACAGAGTGAACGTGAGCGTATAGGTCGCGGTGATTTCCGCATCCGACGAATAGCTGCCGCGCAGGCTTTCTTCTATATCTTCGAGCGTCATTTCGCCGTCGTAACCGACTGCCGCGGGGAACGTGATGACGTCTTCACTCAACGCGTAGTCATTGAGCCCCGTAATTTCAAGCGAAACGCTGCCCTCGCGGTGTTCGGACACGATTGTCACTTTATCGAAACCGATATTGCCCGAAGTCGCAGTATCGCTGTCATCATTGAAGCCGAGCAAATCACGGAGCGAAGTGCAGTCTGAGAAGGCGTCCGCGCCTATGGACGTGACCGTAGCGGGGATGTAAACCTGTTCGACAGACGTATTTCCGCTGAATGCTCCGTTTCCTATTGCGGTAACGGTGTATGCTTTGCCGCTTTCGTCCGTAACGACGGAGGGCAGGACGTAAATTTGTCTGCCGGCACTCGCCGATGTAATGACGGCAGTACCGTCGTCGTTGTAATCGAACTCATAGAGGTCATACAGAGGCACGAGCGCAACGGAATAAACGACCGTTCCGGACACCGCCGCAGAACCGCTTCCGCTGTAAACCACCGTAGCAACGTGCAGACCGATTTCATCCGTGACGAGAGATGAAGTCGCGCGTCCGTCCACGTCCGTGACCGTGAACCTGTCGAGCGTAAGCGTCAGGGTGCTGTCGTCATCGTAAATCACATCTACGGTGATGTCATCGTAATAATCGGACGCGGAAGCGCCGAGAGGAATAATCACCGACGAGGTCTGGCTTAGCCTCGAAGGCTGCGCAAGACGCACGACGTAGTCGAAAGTTTTTTGATAAACCGTTCCGTAATAGTCGTAAGTCACGGTGAGCCCATCGGGATATGTGCCGACCGTGCTCGTGTAACCGCTGACCGTCACGCGTTCGCCTGCAAGGGGCGCACTGCCCGCTTCTTCGCCGCTTTCGAGAATATAGCCGAAAGTGATTGTTCCGGACGTATCGAAAGTGCGTTCGGAAGAATAGAACAGCAAAGTGCCGTCCTCCGTGGTGCGGTACGTATCGTCAAGCATTATGCTGTCTTCGTCGATGGCCGCGTGCAGGATGTAAGAGAAGGTGAAGCTGCGCCCGCCGTAAGACATCTCGATGCTTCCGGTCTTTTCCTGAGGCCTTCCGCTCACAGTATCAAGAGCATCGAGCCCGCTTTCCTCGGAAGTGATCGGGTAATCTTCCGCATAGGTAATGCCGTTACGGGTCACGAGAATACCGTCGGGCACCGTCACGGCGGTCAGCACGCTTTCCTCGCTGTACTCTCTCTTTTCGGAGGGCACGTTCCACGCGTCGGCGAAGTCCTCGAAAGTGAAGGGGGTGTAATTTCCCGCACCGTCGTCGTGCGCAACGTAATCACGCACGAACACATCTTCCGAACGCGTCACCGCTGTGACGTCCGCCGCGCCTATTCTGTTATTTTCCGAGAGATAAATCACACAGGATGCCGCGCCGTCATAATCCGCGGAAGTGTTGAGGGTGAAATTACCTGCAAGTGCCGTGCCGCCCGAATTCGCAAACGCATACGGTGCAAAATCTATGCCCGTCAGCGAGCCGTCCACATAAAGACCGATAAGGCTGAGAGATGTCGCTTCCGCAAAGGCGTAGTTCTCTATCGCCGCAAGCGATGAGGTGGAACGGAAGATTACGTTCTGCACTCCGCTCTTGAACGCTCCCGAAGCGATGACTTTCACTTCGTCGGGCACGACGACCGTCGAAGCGTTGCCGTAATATCCGGCGAGTATTCCGTTGACGATGACGAAACCGTCCTCGTTGTTGTTGGCAAACGCGGTGCCGCGGAACGCATCGGCACCTATCGAAACCACCGCGTCCGCATCGGTGACCGACGCGAGATTGCGACGGCCCGCAAACGCCTGTTCCGCTATGACCGTGATGCCTTGCAGCGAAACGGTGCCATCGTTCTGCGCACGGTAGAACACGTTGCCTATGATGATATTTTCATCCGCGTTGTTGATGAAGTTGGAGCCTGCAAACGCCTCTGGACCGATATATTCTATCGCGACGCTTTCGCCCTCTGCGGGAACGGCAACGGTGGCGCCGCCCGACAGTTCGGAACCGGAGAACGCGTTGTCGTCTATGCCCTTAATGCCTGCGGGCAACACGACGGAGGACAGATTGTAATCGCTGAACGCGTACGCGGCGATATATTCGTAACTCTTGCCGGAGAGGTCTGCCGTATTGTTTTCGTCAACACCGCCTCTGTACCTGATGAGAACGCTGCCGAGCATAACGTCCGTATTTCCGTCGGAATAGGAGTTCATCCACGCTGTGCCGTAGAACGCGTCTTTCCCGACCGTAGTCAGCGCAGAGAGCGCGTCGGCGCCGTCCACTCTTTCGAGGCTGCTGCAACCGTTGAACGCGTTCGCGCCTATCTTGGTGAGATTGAGCGCTCCCGAGAAGTCGACCGCGGTGACGGAAGACATACCTCTGAACGCTCCGGAAGCTATCTCCGTCACGGGCCGACCGTTGAACGTCGCAGGGATATAAAGGATTTCCGCCGCCGTATCGTCGGCGGTTACGGAATAGGTGTTGTCGGGTTTGAGAATGAAATCGTACGTCGTTTCGTAATACTCGTCGTCGGCAGCGCCGCCCGTAAGTCCCCAGACGACGTATACGGTGGCGTCCGATGTCACGGTGTTTTCGGGCAGGAATGCCTCCTTGTCCGTTGTGTCGAAGTACATACCGCGGATTTCGTACACCGTACCCTTGGTGATGAGCTGTTCGAGGTCCGCAAGCGCAACGGAAACGGTTTCGCCGCCGTCCGTCAGCGCGAAGGTGACGTAATAGTCGGCAAGCGAAGTGCCGTAGGCTATGCCGCTCACGGCAAACTCGTCCACGTCGTCGTATTCGTCATAGGTCACGACCGCCTGAGCAAGCGTTTTGCCGTCGACGGAGGAAGAGAAACCGTCGGGAAGAGCACGCACGACCGAACCGCCCGCGAGGTCGAAAGTCACGAGCGCGGTACGCAGACTCCATACCGCATAAAGAGTGATTTTCCCTCTCTCGTCCGTCTGTGCGGAGAGGCGGGAGTTGAAATTCCAAAGGTCGGTGCCGTCGGCAGTCAGCGACCATCCGAGCAAACGGTAGTTCACGCTCTCATAGGTCTGAGCAAGGGGCTGCGGAACCTTGCCGGAAGGCATTACGTTTACCGTCGCAGGCGCGGCGGGAGCTTCTCCGCCGGACCAGGTTATATCGCTCGGCGCGTTGAGGTCAAAGGATACGGACACATAGGAAGAAGTGTAAACAGCCGTGAGGGAAAGCCCTTCCGCGACGGTTACGGTGCCGTCCGCGTCGAAAATCTGTCCGTCGCCGTAGGTGAAATGAGAAAGCGCATATCCGTCGGGCGCGACGACTCTGTAAGCGGAAATGAATTCCGCCCAGGTGAACTCCGCTCCGACGTCCATCGTCATAGACCACAGTCCGCTCGTTTCGTCGTAAGAGGCGGTGCTGTTGGACAGCCTGCCCTCGCCGAGGTCAAACGTCACGGCAGTCCTTTCCGTCGCGGGGCTTTGCAGATGCACCTCAAACGAGCCCGTCAGCGTCTGTCCTTCGTACTCGTAACTGACTTTTATCCTGTGCGAACCGGCGGTCGAAAGTTTTGCAAGGTCCTCCGCGGAAATCATATCCGACGTGACCGCAAACCCGTCGCCCGTTCTGCGCGGTGCCGAATTGCCCGTCTTGACAAGGACATACCCCGTCACGTCGCGCGACAGGTCGAACTCGCCTATCACCGCTTTTGCAAACGTGGAACTTCCTTTCGTGACGTCGAAAGTCAACCCGTACGGCACGGTCTGTGTGACCGTTCCGCCGCCTCCGTCGCCCGTGTTGCCGCCCGTGTTTCCGCCCTGCTGGTCGGTCGGGTCGCACGCTATGAGCGTCGCCGCAATGATGACGGCAAGCAGCACCAAAAGCACAATCTTCCCACTTTTTCTCATAAGCCCCTTCTCCTTTACGCGCCCGAAAGCCCAATTCCGAAGCGCGGTTTCGCTACCGCGTGATTTCCGCGCCGCTCGGGCAGACTGCCCTCGCGCGCGTATAAGCGCACGATATAAAGATACATCATTAATATATCATGCGCCCGAACGCGCCCGAATACCGACAACTATAATTAATAAATGCTTAATAACTTCCGAATATAAAACGGACGCGCCGAAGCGCGTCCGCATATCCGCCTACGCCGTTTCGGCGTCAGAGTCCTTTCTCTGCGTTCATTTCTTCGAGTGCAAGTGCGAATTTCGTCGCTGCGGGGCGCGCGGTAAACACCATCCTGTATGTATGTTTCCCGTCGCTCAGGTCCAGCGAAACACCGGGAAGGCTTGCTACGGTCGGCAGGGCGGAAACAGGCGTTTCGAGCAGGTCGGGAGCGTCTTCCGCTTTGAATTCGTCGTCTTCCGCCGCGCGGAATACGAGTTTTTCGCGGTTCAGCGACAACGTGCCCGTGGCTGCATATCTGTATCCGTTGCCTTTTTCGTTCTCCGTCATAACGCGCACGGGTTCCGAAAGCGCAAAACCCGGGCGCTTCACTTCCGCCGCCACGCAACTGCGTATGCCGTCATACCACTCGTCAATCCTCGCGGGACAATTCCGACTGCTCTCCCCGCCGCAGCCGACGATTTTTCCCGTACGCGTATAAGCCGCCGCGAAACCGCACTTTTCGCACATTATCGCATTTCCCGCCGCGTGCATTGCGAATTCTTCTCCGCACACGGGACAGCGGTAAAGCAGATTTTCCAGCCCCTCGGCGTATCTTCTCCCCTTGAAAACGACGCCGTTCTCCGCCTGCCAGGCGTGCTCGTTGTGCGCAAGGGCGGAGTCAATCTTCGCCATTATTTCACCCGCGGACAACTTCGCGATGTCCTCCGCGCTCATCAGCATATCCATTTCGCAGACCACCCTGCCTTTGCGGGAGCTGTGCGCCCATTTCGGACGGGTCAGCCCCGCCCCGCTTATGACGCAGCTTGCAACGGGGAAGCCCAGCCATTTCACGAGTTTTGCGACGGCAAACGCCATAGGCGCGGTGCGTCCGTCCGCACTGACTTTGCCCTCGGGACAGAGTATGACGGATATGCCCGCTTCCAGATACCGCTTGATGTTTTTGATGCAGGTGTAGTCCGCGTAGAACTGCTTCTTCACAATGGCGTGATAGCCGTCTATCAGCCCCGCGAACACGGGCTGCGAATATTTCATCGTTTCCGCCACGACGAAACTCACCCTTTTGCCGAGAAAAGGCGTGGTGAACCAGGCGAAATCGAAGGGCGAAACGTGGTTGGAAAGCACGAGCATAGCCCCCTCTTTCTTCTGCGCGAGGAATGCGGGCGACAGCCTGGATTTCGCGCGGAATTTCAGTCTCAGCACGCCGCACACCGCCATAAGCAGAAGGTAATGGAAACGGGAAAACATCTTGTCTTCCGCCTTTTTCCTTTTTTCCGCGGCAGGCTTTGCGGCGCGCTTTTCCGCGCGTGCTTCTTCCGTCGCGGGCGTACGCCCTCTTTTTTTATCCTTTACGGGGTTCTTTTTCATACGGACATTATATATCAAAATCCGCGCTTTGTCACCGTTTTGACGCTTCGGGGCGGCAGACTTTCATACACGCCGAAAGGCGACGCTTCGCTCCCCTTTTAAGCGGCACGTTCGACTCCGCGCTTCCCGCTCACGCAAACATCAAAATCCGACAAAAAACCGAGTTTATATGTACAAATAATGACGTTAACTCCGCTTTTATGCAAATTGTCGGCGGCGGCGTCTGTTTACGGACGCCGCCTGCCGCGGTTTCGACATTACCGCAAATGCCGCCTCATTCCCCGAAAATCATATGCTTCACGCGTTCGACAATCCCGTCCGTCACCGAGAAATCCATCGCAGTCGCGTGTATCTTTTCTATTTCCGCGTGCGCCGTCTTTGCGGACGCAAGGTCGTTCACGGCGCTCTTTATTCGGTCGGCACAGCGCGCCAGATGTTCCTCGCAGACTTCGCACGCCCCGCGTTCGGCGTCGCCCAGCTCTATCTTGTCCGCCGGGGAAGAAAAAGCGCCCGCGTCGGAGGTGATGACATAGTCCCCCGTCACCACCGCGTCTATCCTTTCGGGACAGAGGGGGTGATGCAACACAAACGCTTCGGGGAGCAGTCTTGCCGCCTCGCCGATGAACACTCTCGCCCCCGTTTCCGTCCCTTTGATTTCGTACACACGTTTGCCGAGCAGATAATCGTAAAACGCCGCTTTCCCCGCGGGCGTTATCGCCCGACAAAAGGCGTTCCTGCCCGCGTCAGCGTACTCCCTGCCGCCGCTTTCCCGCAGCACGAACGCCGCCGCTTCACGCCTTATCGCACAGATGTCCGCCCTTTGGGCGTACGCCTCTTCCGCACGTCTGAAATGACAAAATGCGCACTTTAACTTGTCATAAGCGCGCGCATAACATCCTTTTTTGTAATTTATCAAGGATTGTATGCGTTCTTTGCGGGGCAAAAGCACTCCCCTGTCCATTGCAGACGCCATATCGACTATGCGCTCGCGTATTACGGGCAGCGCGGCGTCGCAGGGATGCGGCGCGGTTGCGTCTACCACCGCCGCGCGGAGCTCCTTTATGTAAATTCCGTCCACGCTTTCGGGGTCTCCGGAGCAATACCACAGTTCGTGGTCTATGCCCCTCACCGCGCACTCTTTGCCTATCGTTTTGAGCAGCGTGCTCTTTCCCGTCCCCGGCGCGCCCTTCATAAGGATTACGTTTTCGCACCTCGCAAGTTCGCCGTCGTAAAAGCTCCTGAACCCGTATGCGGTGTTGCCGCCGATGAAATATTTTTCCATTGTCTCCTCCTTGCCTTATCCTATGTCGTCCCGTCCTCCCTGCGTGAAAGACGAACGCACACCGCGCTTTACGGCGCGCATAGGATACCGTATGGAGGCGGAAATGGGAGAATTCATCGTTTACGAAACCGACGAAAGAATGTTCTTTCTCAAAAAACAGCTCAGCGGTCTGAGCCCCGTGACGGACACGCATATATACGCGCCGAATATCCTTCTCACCGCGGAAAGACTGGACAGAACCGCCGAGGGCGACGTGCTTGTCTGCGGCAGAACGGACGCAGGTGCGGAAGAGCTTGCGGCGTGCAAAAAACTCAAAGTGCACCGCATACTCGCCGACGAAAAATTTCAGGCGGCAAACGCCCGCCTGACCGCCGAGGGCGCGCTCGGCATCGCGATAGAACACAGTATGCTCTCTTTAACGGATATGAGCGTGCTGGTGCTGGGTTTCGGACGGACGGGCGCGGCGGTGTGCCGTCTTTTCGACAAAGTCGGCGCGGCAGTCGACGTCGCAACGACCGCTTCTCCCCGTCCCGCGGGCGCTTTTGCGCGGCGCGTGACCTCCGCCCCCTCGGCTGACCTCTCCGTCTACGACGTAATCGTCAACACCGTCCCCGTCAAAACGATTTCGGACGACAGGGCGATGACTATGCGCCACGACGTTGTGTATATAGACCTCGCAAGCACTCCCGGCGTCAACCTGACAATGCTCAAAAACCTCGGACTCGACGCGGAGATTTATCCCGCTCTTCCCGCAAAATGTTCTCCCGAAAGCGCGGCGGCGGCGATGAAAGAATACATTCTGGAGGTGACGGTATGACAAAAATCGGACTTGCGGTGACAGGCTCTTTCTGCACATTCCGCAACATTCTCCTCGCTGTCGACGACCTCGTTGCGCACGGCTTCGACGTCACGCCTATTTTCAGTTTCAATACGGCAAAACTCGACACGCGCTTTTATAAAGCGTCGGAGTTCGAGGAACTGATAAAACAAAAAACGGGCAAAACTCCCATAAAAACCATTCCGGAGGCCGAACCCATAGGCACGGCAAAGGGGCTGGAACTTATGCTCGTCGCCCCGTGCACGGGCAACACACTCGCAAAAATCGCCCACGGCATCACCGACACACCCGTGACAATGGCGGTGAAGGCGCAGCTGCGCAACAACCGTCCCGTTGTGCTGTCCATATCCTCCAACGACGCGCTGGGCGCAAACGCAAAAAACATAGGGATACTGCTAAACACACGCAACGTGTACTTTGTCCCGTTCTCGCAGGACGCACCCGCCGTCAAGTCCAATTCGCTGATAGCGGACACATCGCGCATAAGGGAAACCTGCGAGCTCGCCTTGCAAGGCAAGCAGATACAGCCCGTGCTGTTTTGACGTTCCGTTCCATTTGCGCCGCCCTGAAACACAATTCGTGTTTCGGGGCGCGCACCGCCCGTTTTTCTTTCCATATACTGGACTACCGAAACACACATCGTGTACTTTTTGGAATTCTGCGTTTTTGCGGCAAAACAAAAACGCCCTTGCGGGCGTTTTGCCGTTTGTCGTGTTGTGTTATTCCTCCGGCGCGAATTCTTCTTTGCCGACGCCGCAAAGCGGGCAAGTGAAATCGTCGGGGACTTCCGCCCAGGTCGTGCCGGGGGCTATGCCGTTATCGGGGTCGCCGAGTTCTTCGTCGTAGACGTATCCGCAGACTTCGCAAATGTATTTCATAAATACCTCCTTTCGCGGTTTTCTCCGCTTTGTCTACAAGATTATACCACGCCTGTCGGCGCTTTTCAACAGCGAAACGCTTTTTGGCTTCCCTTAATATCAAACCGTCCGTCCGAAATGCGCCTCGTAGTATTCTGTTATCTTTGTGAACCCGTAGCTGACCTGCCATTCCGTTTTGCTCGCCGTGACGGAGAAATTGCGGGTGTTTTCGCCGTCGAGCGCAATTTCGCATTCGACCGTATAGGAGTCGGCAAGCTCATCGTACAACATAGCGGTGATGTAAGCCTCCGAATAACTCTTCCGCCAGCTGCCGTCCGACCACACCCGCGTAATCTCGATATAAAAGCCGTCGCCTTCCTCGAAAAAGCGGTCGGACGAAACCTTATAAGAACACTTGTCGGCACGCAGTTCCTTTGCGGGTTCGCTGCCGTCGCCGAATCGATTTGTCAGACTTATGTCCGTCGCCTTGCCGTCTGAAAACACGACGGTGAAAGTCGTATGCGCGGTTTTTTCGATTTCTTCTTCCAGCGCGGCAAGTTTGCGCATAATGTCAAGCGCTTCGTCCGCGCTTTCGACATATTCAAGCTCTCTCACAAGCGATTTCGCCTCTACGGAGTATGCTGGACGACGCAATGAGCGCGTTGCGCCGTATGGGGTCCGACATATAAGCAATCCGCAGGGAAAACGAGTGCAAAAGTTCACGCAGAGCACGTACAATCCCTAAATAAGCCGCTTGCCTACGGCTCTGCATATATTTCCCTGACCGCAGCGCAATCGTCGGCAAAACCGTCGCAGCACCCTTCGGTTTCACTCCGCATTATCTGACCTGACGCGGCAAATTGAGTCATCGTCGGAGGCAAAATAAAATCAACCGACCGTGCACAATATCTAGTAATAAAAACCGACTACGTACAATACGAGCATAACAAACCGGCTGCACTTCTTATCGGACATAAAACAAAAGCACCCAACTGATGTTGAGTGCTTTTGTTTTGGAAACCGGCGTCGACATACTCTCCCGGGCCGTGTCCAGCCAAGTACCATCTGCGCGGATGAGCTTAACTTCTGTGTTCGGTATGAGAACAGGTGGGACCTCATCGCCATAGACACCGGTAATCGTTGAAGGTCGCAGGCTTACGCCTGTCGCACATTCACAACTGCATAGCTTTTCGAGTTGCTGAATTTTAGGTTAGTGGTTCAATTGTATTAGATTGAAGCCCTCGGCCTAT